>Ga0302278_10000297_pt1 | contig 65099 bp, 36 predicted proteins | sample III_Bog_N3_2_FD_194543 | JGI IMG/M metagenome (GOLD analysis project Ga0302278, IMG submission 194543) | Peat permafrost microbial communities from Stordalen Mire near Abisko, Sweden - III_Bog_N3_2 | ecosystem: Environmental > Terrestrial > Soil > Wetlands > Peat | place: Sweden: Abisko...
GGCTCCGATGGTTGAGAGGTAATCGAGGCGATTGATTCGGGCGGCGGCGTTCCAAATGAGAATGGCGCCGGCCCCCAGCAGGAACGCAATCCAGACCGAGGAGAAATGCCGTAGCGGTTTCATTGGGATTGCGGTTGCCCAAAACAGGCGCATTCAAGTTCGTCGGCAAGCTCTTCCTAGCATCCGGGCTGTGCGGAAGCGCCTCAGGTCAGCGAGCCACGGCGGTTCTGTTGGCGCGCAATAGGCAGACGAACCTCGCACGCGAGCAAACACGCGCCTGCATCGATCAATCCAACGAGGCCGGATTGCGGTCGCCCTCAACTAACTCCCGCTATCGCCTACTGGTGCTGGTCAGGGGTTTCGGCTCAGGGATCGACCAGCCGCCATTGCTCGATCTCGCAAGGAATCTTTTCCCTCGGGATTTGCGCGGTCGTTTCTAAGGACGGCCACAACGGCCGCGCCTACGCGATCTAAGCCTCGCAGCCGGCCTCGACTCCCACCAGCGGCCGCAATGTCCCGCCGTCGTGCCAATGCCCGTGAACCTGAAGTGTACGGGGAAGTTGGGGAATCCCGCGTTCCCCGGCCTGCAGCTTCGAAAACAACATGTCGACCGCGGCGCGGCCAATCTCCTCAGAATGCTGCTTAACCCCAGACCAATCCGAATGAACCCGGGTCACATCGAGCGAGACAAGGCCGAAATCCTTCGGAACATGCATGCCGTTGCCCGCCAGCCAGGCATCCATGACGTTGGGTTCGTTGCGGAATGTTGAGAGAGTCAGAACGCAGTCAACCTTGTGCTTGTCGACCCAGCTCAGGAAGAGGTCGGCGTTCATCTGCGTCGGTAGGAGCGGCGGGATATAGGCCAGCGAAGGCATTGTCACTGAAAGTCCCGCGTAACCGAGCGACCACCGACCTTCGGTGATATTGTCCTGATATTTTTCAATCGCTAGGCCGATGCGGCGGTAGCCGCACTGCGTGATCGCCCTAGCGGCCATTGTCACGGCCTCCGAATGGTCGCTCAAGACGCAATCAAGACGTGGCGATGCGATTTGGTGGCCTACTTGAACAATAGCAAAATCGTTCCATGGAAACGAGATTGTGTGCGGCTCCGTCGGAAATGCCGCCAAGAGAGCGCCGGTAATCCCGCGAGCCGTGAGAATCCCGCCGAGCCGCTGTCCCGTCATCCCACTCGAGCAAAGTGTGAACTCTGTGATTCCGTATCCAAATGATTCGGCGCGTTCGCGCGCCGCCTCCCAATTACTTTGGAGAGTGGGAGTTGCCCGCCATTCATGAGAGTCGGCGACCGGCGTCACGAATGCGATGGTCCCAAGATGGTTCTGTGCCTCGCCGCGGCGGGTGGCCCGCATGACCTGACCCACCAGCACATTGTGCTTGTAACCGACTGCCGTCGCAGCAGCGAAGACTCGCTGCTGCGTGGAATCCGCCATCTTCGCAGCGCCGCTCAGGCAGCGCGACGCGGTGGAAATGGAAACCCCAGCCTTGCTTGCAACGGCTTGGAGTGTGGACGCCGTGCGGGGTTGCACAACGGTGTTCATGTCTCTTAGAGTTCCTGATGCGACTGGAACTCACAGTCAAGTGATCTGCGGCGGATTGCCTTCGATCGACGCGCCATTCGGTTATGCCCCGTGTATGCCAGTTGGATCCGGGGCTTCGGTTTCCAACCCCTCGATGAGGCGGGTGTCGATGAAAGGGAATGACGCGCATCTCGTTGATACACGTAGTGGCGGAGTGCACCTATTCCCTCGGTCTTGAGATTCAAAGCTATCCACGCATCACCACCCATACAGCAGAACGGCAATCAAAGATATGTACCACACAGGTTAATAGGATATAGGACCTCGCATTGTGAGGCCAAGGTCGCTCCGGTTGTTGGAAAGATTGCTATCGGCCTCTTTGCTTATGCGTTTTCAAGGACGATTCAGCCGAGGGACAAAACGGCGCCCGTTTCATGCGATTGTTCCTACAGGCCCGGCGGCGAGATTATTCAGTGTATTGGTGCCTCCGGCACCGCTGTTTTTGCCAGCTTAGGCAGCATCGACGGGGATCTCTCAAAGGCTTTTTCAGGCTAAAGGAATTTCGCGAGGGGCCGCTTCCGGTTTGTAAGGAAGCTCGAGGATGAATGAAGCACCTTTGCCCGGCCCGGCGCTGTGTCCCGTAAGGGTTCCGCCCATTTCCCTGGCAGCGAGCGCCCCGCTGTGCAGCCCGAAGCCGTGGCCGTCCTTTCGGGTGGTAAAGCCATGTGCGAAGATCCGGGTCAGGTTCTCTTGAGGAATGCCGATCCCATTGTCGATGACGGCTATGCTGACGCCGCATTCGGTCACCGTGGTCCTAAGCGTAATCTCCTTATCCAATCGCCCCGACTCATCACAGGCATACTCGGCATTACGCACAAGATTGACGAGCACCTGCAGTACCTTGTGTTTTTCCAAGCTAATATTGGGCCGCGCCTGATAGTCCCGAACGACGTTGATGTCGTGGCGTAAGAGAGAGCCTGCATTTATTCGCAAAGCGTCTTCGACCAAATCCGTGACAACGATCGACTCCGCGACACCAGAGGTCCTCGCGTAACTCTGCTGCATCGCGACGATGTCCTTGATATGGTTGACGTTCTTCTGGAGGTGCGCCAATTCGGCCGTAATAGTCGTCCGTTCCAATGCCAGAGTTTCTGCAAGGCCGGTCAAGTAGGGACTGATCATTTTCCCCTTAGGATCCCCCGAAAGGAAAGTTGCTAGATCCTCCTCGTGTACGCGCAGCAATTCGCTAACGCGCGCAACATTGACGATCTTGGATTGCCTAATCTGGTCCGCGATAAGAGTCGTCGACACATTGACGCTGTTGAGCACGTTGCCGACATTGTGCAGGATCCCTGTCGCGACCTCCGACATCCCGGCCTCCCGGGAGGTTTCGATCAACTTCGCCTGGATTTTTTTAAGTTCGGCGTTCGCTTCCTCCGCCGCGTTGCGCGATCGCTCGAGATTGTGATTGGCGTTGGCGAGCGCACGGTGCGCCCTATTGGTGTAGATCGCAGTCGAAAACTGCTGAATCAGCTCCGGTAGCAAGAATTCGTATGGGGTCTCCCTTGATACAACTGCAACCCCATATTGTAGCTCATGAAAAATCAACGGAACGATCATCCAACTGCCGTCGGACTCTCCCTGATTGAGAAATATCTCATGAGCGGAAAAAGTGATCGAGTCGCGCCGCTCCTCAAGAAATTGGGTCGACGTAGCCAGCCTGCGCCAATTGACGGCATTATATAATCCGGAATCGGACGCCGCATTTTCTGCGGATAGAAATATTTCAGCGTGTGGGACGCCAAGCTCCCATAACGTGCGTCTCATTTCTTCGAGGAGAATTTTTTCGTCGGTGGGACGAATAGCGAATTGTCGCAGTTGTGCGGTTTGTAACTGGAACCGAGCGTTAAGCTCCGCTTCGCCGAACTTCAGGCGCAGGATTGTTTCGTGAAGCTGCTCAAGTGAGTCCGACAACGCAAAATGTGAAATCTCAGAAAAGCGCCTCGCCGTTGAAACAATGGCATCGTGCAAACACTCAGGAGGAATCCCGTGTTTCTCTGAGATCTTAAGCACAGTCTTTACAGAGGAGACGAACTCGTCGGATGAACCGCAGTCCTCCATCCGGTTGAGCGGACCCTTGGATCCCTCGATATCTCGAAGGCGAGCCAACCAAAGATCGGCCTCGCGGGGCGGCATGGACCAGAAGTCGCCCCTCTGAAATGTTCTGGCTCCTGCATTGGCAGACGTTCTCGTCGATCCCCGCGGCACATAATCGACCGGAACCATGGTTCTGATCGGGAGTGGCTCGCCGAGCGCCGCCCGAATAATCTGGTCGGTGGCGAGAAACCCAAGTTCGAAATTATTGGTAGAAAATGACGATAGACTCGGCTGCGATAATTTGCACGCGATGCTGTTATCAAATCCCGTGACCTCAACGTCGTGAGGGACCGAGATGCCGATATCTCTTAAGGCATTAAGGGCTCCCAATGCGCTTAAATCGTTTGCGCAAACAAGAGCTGAAAAACGCCTTCCTTCGGCCCATGCTACCTTGACAGCGGTATATGCCGGGGATTCCTCGAAGGCACCCTGAAGAATCAGCCGCGATTCGCCGCCAAAACCTGCCTTGCTCATTCCTTCACGGTAACCGGTCAAGCGGTCGGATGCGCACTGATTGTCAGCTGGCCCGCTTAGGTAAGCGATATCTCGGTGTCCATGAGAGGCCAAGCCGAGCACTATGTCCCTGATCGCCGCTGTGTTTTCCAGTAGGAAATGGGGGAGTTCGTCCAGACTTCTCCCGATTGATATAACCGGGAGCCCCGCGCGAAAGAGCGAAAGGCCGTACTGAGTGAGCCCCGGAGCCGCGTAGGACAGAATCATCCCGTCAAGTTCGCTTCTGTCCACTTTGTACTGCGGCTGGATGCTCGCAGCATCCAAACCGCTATAGTTAGTCATTGTCGGGCTGCGGTAGAAAAGAAGGTTCGCCTTGTGCTTCCGAGCGGCCTCACGCGCTCCCTGAAGAATGGGATTTTGAAAAACCCCATCGGAATGAGTGAAGATGCCGATAATCATGAACTCAAGGAAGCCCCTATCGGGCGCTATTCTTGCTTCTTTAGCCCGTCAACATCCAAACTCAAACCACGGCAGGAACCGGCGGATGACCGCCGCGCAACGTTTCCATCCTCAAGGGCATTGACATGGAATGACATATCAAAAGCTATCCCGAGCATGAATGCTAATAATGGACGAAGCTGGCAGAGACCTAGGAACCCCAATCTCGATCGGCTTCTGGTGTCAGCAATTCTTGAACATATTCCCGATATTATCTTCTTCAAGGACCGGGCTTCGCGATTCGTGGCCACGAGCAATTCCCTTGCCCGCAGGACTGGGGCCCGCGGAAGCGAGGAGTTGATAGGAAAAAGCGACGGCGATTTTTTTGAAGAGGAGTCAGTGAGGCGAATGCGGGAAGACGAAGAGCAAATCGTTAGCACGGGAAATCCGATTGCGGCCAAGATTGGCAAACAGAAATGGAAAGATGGTCGCGTTACATGGCAGCTTACGAGCAAGTTTCCGTTAAGGACCACGCGAGGGTCCATTATCGGTACATTTGGATTCAGCAGAGATGTCACAAAGGAGTTCGAGTTGGAGTCTGCGCTGAGGCGGGCCAATAGCCTGATATGGCATGCGGATGTCATCGAGAAGACTCGCGGCCAACTAGAGTGGCGGATGACTCTGACCCCCTCGTCCCTTTTTAGAAGAATTTTTGGGAAGGATCCGCCAACAGGATATGATCATCTTTGGACAAAGGATATCGTGCCTAAATGGAAATTGATAAACGCGAGATCTGCCGCCGCTATTCTCGACGGCAACGCGGGCTACAATCAGCAGTTTCAGGTATACGTGCGAGAGAGGGCGTTCTTCCTTGATGAACATGTCTCTATAACCCGCGTCTCGGATCACTGCTGGAGCCTGGTAGGCGTGGTGGTCGACATAACCGCTCGGCGCAAGGCTGAGCTTTCACTCATAGCCGAGAAAGACCGGATTGCCGTCATCCTCGAGATGATGAGCGAAGCGGTGATCGCAACCGATCACACAAATTCCATTGCATTTATGAATCAGGCGGCAGCCGAGCTTACTCAATGGAGTTCAAAAGAGGCTGTCGGTCGCTCGGTTACCGATATTCTTGCCCTAGCTGACTCTCATAATGGAAATCCCATATCCATTTTCCCAGACGGTGCCGTGGACAAAACGCAAAGAGACGCGACAACCCTCCATGCGGTATTATTGGGCCGCGATGGAAATAGGCGCTATGTCGAAATAAAGATCGTCGCAGCAGATAGAAACACCAACTTGAGAGTGGGCGCCGTGCTCGTTATCAGGGAGGTGGAAAAAAGTTAAGGAATAGGCAACGTTAGCGACGACGGGAATATCCTAGTGATAATACATTCGCTGCGAACCCAAGGTACTCTGCCGAACGAAGGGCAAAAGCCTCGCCTTTGGGAGCTTCAATCGGTGACATAATAACCTCTAAATAGTCGGCGAATCAGAAGGTCGTGGTTCCGTTCGTCCCGTCCGCGAACCATGTGTTTTAGGTTTACGTCCGAAGATTAATTGTCGTTCTTCGCGATGCCGAGATCGGCGGAACCCGGGGGCGAACGACGACCTTCGAGCGATTCACAGCGCTCGCTGCCGTTGGGCCAAATATTTCCCACTGCTTCCAATGGTCGGCTACCAAAACCGAATTGGTGCTCCCGCCCGGACTTGAACCGAGACAAGCGGTTTAGGAAGCGGCCCATTTTCATCCACGGTCAATCTGTTGGGAGTTATAACATAGGTATTCGATTCTCGATCATGCTCCGGTCGAGGCGCCTTCAAATACCGTGCTCCCCTTCCCTGGCTCCGACACTTTGGTTTGCTGCTTGGATTTAGTCATCGTTGTGCAATAAATACTGGCGCCAGAGAAACTTGGTTCCAAAAACATTCACTCCCCGCTGGAGCGCCGAGGCCACCCCGGCGACAGAGAACAGCGGCGTGATTCGAAACCCGATTGCCTTCACGCTATGAGTACGCCCCCTGCCCATGGCGCGTCGCCTCGAAAATGCTCCCTTGGCTAAAGGCCACGTTAAGGGCGTTCTTGTGAGGCTACGGCCATGGGTCGACCTGACCCCACCAAACGCTCGCCGTTCGTTAGGTCCGAACCTCAGCCCCAACCTTCAATTCGTTCCTTCTAGAACCTGAATTATGTCGCGACCAATCCCGCCCTGCCACCGGCTCATCGTCCTGCTGGCGCTGTTTTTTAGGCTGCTAGGAACCGATGCGGCCTCGGGCGGGGCTCCGGTACAGGAGCAAATCGCGTCCCTGCCTTCGGGCTGGATCCATATAGACTCGAGGGGCAAATCCTTCGAGATGGGGCAGCAGTTCGCGGGACACCGTTGGACCTACACCTACCCCGTACATCCCGTGGCCTTCACCTACGATTTTGCCATGAGCGCGACCGCCGTCACGCAGGCGGACTACATGGGCGCAACGGGTTTGAATCCCACTCTTCATCCGGGTGACGACCGCCGGCCGGTCGACAATGTGTCCTGGTTTGACGCCGTCCTTTATTGCAACGCCCTGAGCGCCCGCGACCACCTGGTCCCTGTCTATGCCTTCTCTTCCGTCGTCCGGGATGCCAAAGGTGTCGCCATCGACCTGCCTGGCCTAAGGATCAACATTTGGGCCCCGGGCTACCGCCTCCTCACCTCGGCGGAGTTCGAATTCGTTGTCCGCGCGGGAACCACGAGCCGCTGGTTTTTCGGGGACACGGACGGCGACCAGGCCAAGTCCATGGACTATGCGTGGAGCGAGTTGAATTCCGGGAATACCCCCCATCCCGTAGGGATGCTGAAGCCAAACGCGCTTGGAGTCTACGACATGACGGGAAACCTCTGGATGTGGTGCAACGACTGGTACGGGGGCGAATACCCGTCCACGCGCCAGGTCGATCCCGTGGGCCCTGCGTCCGGCCAGGAGCGCGTTGCCCGTGGCGGCGCGTTCAAGAACGATGTCAATCACCAGCGATCCGCATACCACTGGCAGTGGGCGCCCGACCTGCACAATTTCGAGGTGGGCTTTCGGATCGCCCGGACCCTCCCCAGAGTTCCCGAATCGCCGCTCCCTTTCGCCGACATCAATGAGGGCACGTGGTACAAGATCGTGGCCGTCCACAGCGGCAAACCCCTGGAAATGGCGGACCGCCCGGGGTCCGGCCAGGCCGGCCGGTCGCTCGAGCAGCATGCGGCCACCGGAGCCGTGAACCAATTGTTTCGATTCAAGAGATGCCAAAGCGGTTACTACCAGATTTTCACCAAGGAGGGCGGCGCCCTGCAGATCCGCAATGCCTCGATGCTCGACCACGCGCCGGTTGAGGAGGGCCCATCCAACGGTGCCGACAACCAGTTGTTCACGTTGGTGAAGGACACCGACGACGCCTACAGCATCGTCGTCAAGAGCAGTGGCTACGGCTTTGATGTGTCGGGGGGCGCAGGCTCGGTGGACGATGGCGCCCAGGTCATCGTCTATCCTTGCGGCAATGCGCTTAATCACAAGTTTGAGATCATTGAGGCGACGCTCGCCGACTATAAGCCCGCGGTCGCCCCGCTCGCAAAGGTGCCGGCCTATCGCCCGCCGTTCGATGCGGCGGCGGCCGGGATGCGCCCCCTGTTTGACGGAAAGTCGCTCAACGGGTGGGTCGGCGACCCGGAGTGCTGGAGGGTTGTCGACGGCGCGATTGTCGGCGTCAAAGGCAACCAGAACCTAATGACGGCGGAGGACTTCGATGATTTTCGGATCATCGTTTCGACGATCCAGGTCGATTCTCCAAGCAACCACCAGGGGGTCGGGTTCTGGGGGGAAAGACTCCCCCCGGGGACGTTCGGGTACGGGGGCTGCATAGACTTCATGCCACCCATGAACTGGACATGGGACTACACCACGAACCGCGGAGCGAACGGCACCTTGAGGCTGAACCGGGATGTGGACAAGGATCTGGGCATAACCCGGTCCGAATGGACCCAGGCCGAGATCCTGGTGAACCGCGCCCAGGGTCGCGTCCGCATGGCCGTCAACGGAATCGAGGTCCTCGACTACACGGACCGGAATCCCGCGCGCTTCAAAACCGGCCCGATCGGCCTGCAGGCCCATGGCGGCAACCGCGACGTCCGCTACAAGGACATTTTTATTGAAACGGCCCCGAAGCAGTCCCGACTGATCACACTGAAAGACTAAGCCCCTCTCCCCCAAATAGGCCGGCGGCGAGCCGGCTTAGGTTTTCTCCCCCCTCGTCAAACCCCAAATGCCCCATTCAATGCCTCGCTCCAGCCCGCATTCACCTTTCCGCCGTGCGCTCCAAGCCGGCGCCCTCCTCATTGCACTTCCCGCGGCGCTTCTAAGCGCCGAACTGGCCCCTAGCCCCAGGGAAATCATCCCCCTCGATGCAGGATGGCGATTTCAGATGGGCGACGAGCCCGCGGCAAAGACACTCTCCTTCAATGACACGTCCTGGCGCGTCCTAGACCTGCCGCATGACTGGAGCATCGAAGGTGCACTCACCCCGCCCCCGGAAGGCGACAAGGACGGCGGATACTTTCCCCACGGCATCGGCTGGTACCGGAAAAGCTTCACCCTTCCCGCGTCAGCGGCAGGCAAGAAGCTCGTCGTGGAGTTCGACGGCGTCTACATGAACAGCGACGTTTGGATCAACGGCCATTTCCTTGGCCGCAGGCCCTATGGATTCGTCGAATTCCGCTACGACCTGACGGAATTCCTGACGAGTGACGGAACGCCGAACATCCTTTCGGTGCGCGTTGACGACTCCGCCGAGCCGGCGCTTCGCTGGTATGCGGGCTCCGGCATCTACCGCAGCGTCCGTCTGGTTGCGACGGCATACACGCATTTCAGGCTGGATGGCGGCATCAGGATCTCGACGCCGCAGGTCTCGGCGGACGAGGCCGTGGTCCAGTGCGATGCCATTATCGACGCCCATTTCTTCACGGAGGCGGAGCGCCAGGCGTGGCTCAAGGATTCGTGGCATGCGAAACCGGCGCAGCGGGAGCTACTCCTGACAAGCACGGTAATTGCCCCTGACGGATCCGAGGTCGCGGCCACGGTCTCGAGGCTCGGCCTTCTAAGCATGCGCCCCGGCCAGCGCGCCACGCAATGGGTCACGGTCAAGAAGCCCAGCCTCTGGTCCGACCGAACCCCGGTCCTCTACCGCCTGCGGAGCACGCTGGCGCTGGATGGAAACACCCTCGACGAGACCACCACCCCATTCGGCATCCGGCAGCTCACGTTTGACCCGGACCGGGGACTGCTCGTCAACGGGCAGCCCACGAAGCTGAAGGGCGTATGCCTGCACCAGGACGCCGGATCCTTCGGCAACGCCGTTCCGCCAGCGGTCTGGGCCTGGCGGCTGGAATGCCTGAAGGAGATGGGCTGCAACGCCGTCCGGGCCAGCCACCACCCGTTTGCGCCGGAATTCTACGATCTCTGCGACCGGTTGGGCCTTTATGTCTTTGACGAGGCGTTCGACGAGTGGACCCGCGATTGGACCTACAACTACACCGAGAATCCGCGGGGCAAGTCGCAATATGGATACCATCTGTACTTCCAGCAGTGGCACGAGGCCGACCTCCGCTCCATGCTGCGCCGTGACCGCAACCACCCAAGCGTCGTCCTCTACAGTATCGGCAACGAGATTCCCAACCAGCTTGACGACGACGGGTGGAAGACCGCGAAGGCGCTGGTCGCCATCTGCCACGACGAGGACCCGACCCGACTGGCCACCTCCGCGTGTGACCAATCCTTCGTGTCGTCGCGCAACGGGTTCATGGACGCCCTTGACCTCGCGGGCTACAATTACATCGACCGCATCTACGGGGACCGCACCTACGCCCCCGAGCGCGAGCGGTTTCCCCACCGCCTGTGCCTGGGGACCGAGACGTCCAGCCTGGTCCGAAACTGGATCGGCGTGCGGGACAATGCCTTCGTGATCGGTGATTTCATATGGACGGGCATCGACTACCTCGGTGAATCCCACGCCTACCCCAAGCGGGGCTCGAGCTCCGGCTTTCTCGACCTCGCCGGAGGCAAAAAGCCCGAGTACTTCAAGCGCGCCGCCTACTGGCGCGATGATCCCGTCCTGCAGCTGAGCGTCCTCACCGGCGAGAAGCCCGACATGCCCTGGCGGCCCGAGATGTCCCTGATCAAATGGAACTGGCCCGCCGGGGTTTCCCTCACCGTTCGAGCCGTGACAAACTGCGACGAGGTCGAGCTCTTCCTTAATGGGGTTTCCCTCGGCCGCCACCCGGTGTCGCATGACGTCTACGCTAGCGACTGGAAGGTCCCCTATGCCCCGGGCGTGTTGTCCGCCGTTGCCTATCAGTCGGGCAAGAAGGAGGCCTCCCAGGAGCTTCGCACCGCCGGAGCCGCCGCCAATCTGAGGATCACGCCGCTTCCATCGCCGATCGCCAGCGACGTCTCCCTGTATGACATCTCGGTGGTCGATGCCGCAGGCCAGGCCGTCACGGACGCCGTGCCCCCGGTCACGGTGCGCGTCGAGGGAAGTGCGCGCCTGATCGGTCTGGACACGGGCGACCTCGGCTATGGCGGGTCGTTCAAGACCTCGACGCGTGACGCGTACCTTGGCCGGATGCTCGCCACGGTCGAGCGCACGGCCCATCAGGGCACCCTTCGCATCGTGGCCACGACGCCTGGACTGCCCGAAGCCTCCCTCAGCCCCAAGCAGCCCCAGTAAGGCGCCGCAGAGGCCGCACCGCATTTAACGTCCCTCCAAGACCCGGACGACCCGATTCACCTATGCCAACCCCATCGATGAATATGCCGCGCACCCTGCGCACGGCGATGCTTGCCTTCCTCTTAACCCAGGCCATGCGAGCCGCGGAAACGTTCGTGTACTTTGGCTCGCACAGCCCATCCCCCGGAGCGGGGTTTTCGCTCGCGCGGTTCGACACGGACACCGGCACCCTCTCCAGGCCCCAATTCCTCCTTGAGGCCAAGGAACCCGCATTCTTCGTGATTTCCGCCGACGGAGCCCGCCTCTACACGTGCAACTCGGGATCGCCCGGCGGCCTCTCCTCGTACGTGGTCGAGCCGCACACGGGGCACCTCAAGCTCCTCAATCGCGTCCTGGCCGGCGGCGGCGACACAAGCTTCATCAGCCTCGACAAGGCCGGCCGCCACGTTCTTGTGGCAAATTATGACGGGGGCAGCGTCGCCGTTTTCGCGCTGAGGCCGGATGGCTCCATCGGCGACTGGACGGCCTTCGACCAGCACCGGGGCCATAGCGTGAATCCGATTCGCCAGACCCATGCCTATGCCCACGCCATCGTCCTCGATCCGGCCAACCGGTACGCCCTGGTCCCGGATCTCGGCACCGACAGGCTGTACACCTACCGCTACGATGAGGCGACCGGCGGCCTTGAGCCGAATGTGCCGGCCTATGTCCCCATCGTGCCCGGCTCGGGGCCGCGGCACGTCCGATTCCATCCGAATGGGCGCTGGGTCTACCTGATCAACGAGATCGCCAGCACGATCGTGGCCTTCACCTGGGATCCCGTGGCCGGGACGCTCGCGCCGTTCCAGACCGTTTCCACGCTCCCGGCTGATTTCAACGGCGTGAGCGCCTGCGCCGAGCTTGAGATCCATCCCAACGGAAGGTTCCTCTACGGCTCCAACCGCGGGCATGACAGCGTTGCCGTTTTCGCGATAGACCAGGTCACGGGAAGGCTCTCGTCGGTCGAATTCCAATCGAGCGGCGGGAAGACGCCGCGCAATTTCGCCTTCGACCCGACCGCCCGATGGATAATCCTCACAAACCAGGACAGCAGCACTGCGGTGGTCTTCCGGGTCGACGCCACCTCGGGCCGCCTCACTCAAACCGGCGACCCCGTGCCCGTTCCCTCGCCGTTCTGTGAGCGTTTCCTGACCCTCCACTAAAAGTCTCACCCCATTCATGAACAAAGCCATTCTTGCCAGCCTCTCCCTTTTGACGCTGATGCCAGCGATCTGCGGCGCCTCGGACAATGGAAACGGCCCGTCTCCCGCGAACCCGCCTTCCTCCAGAGTATACGTGAACCTCGATCTCGGCTGGCGTTTCAGCATTGGAGACGCACCGACCGCGATGGAGCCCGGATTCAATGACTCGGGATGGCGAACCGTGAGCATACCCCATGATTGGAGCGTCGAGGGACCCTTCGACCCGAGTCTAGGAAGCGGCAACGGCTTTGCGCCCGGAGGAATCGCTTGGTACCGGCGGCACTTCCACATGGACCCGGCGGACGCAGGCAAGACGGTTGTCGCCGAGCTGGACGGCGTCTACGACAACGCCGAGGTATGGCTGAACGGGTTCCTCGTGGGCGGCCGACCTTACGGGTTCGAGAGCTTCACGTGCGACCTGACCCACGGGTTGAAATTTGGGGACGCCGACAACGTCCTCAGCGTCCGTGTGGACCACTCGCGCGTCGCAGACTCGCGATGGTACACCGGTTCAGGGATCTATCGCCATGTGCGGCTGTGCGTGGCCAACCCCCTTCACGTGGCCCATTGGGGAACGGGCGTGACGACCCCGGTGGTCACCGCCGGCGCCGCCTCTATCCACATTGAGACGAAGGTGCAGAATGACTCAAACGAGCCCCGATCCTTTGCCCTTGTTTCCGACGTCGTCGATCCCAGCGGCCAGATCGCTGGGAGCTCAACAAGGCAGGCGACCGTGGACGCCGGTTCTGTGGGGGTCCTGCCGCAGGATGTGCAGATCCTAAAGCCGCAGCTTTGGTCAACGGAGAAGCCGCAACTTTACCGGGTGATCACCCGCCTGGCGGGCCCCTTCGGAGGGGATGACCTCTCGACACCGTTTGGGATCCGCACGCTGGGCTTCGACCCCAACACGGGATTCTCGCTCAATGGCGTTGTGATGAAGCTCAAGGGTGTCTGCGTGCACCAGGATGGCGGAAGCGTCGGCGTCGCCATTCCCGCCCGGGTGTGGGAGCGGCGCCTGCTCGCATTGAGGGCGCTGGGCGTGAACGCCATCCGAACCAGCCACAATCCCCCTGCCCCCGAATTCCTGGACCTGTGCGACCAGCTGGGCTTTCTCGTCATGGACGAGGCCTTTGACGAGTACACGCCGGGGAAAAACAAGTGGATCGAGGGTTGGACCGTGGGGGTCCCGAGCCATTTTGGATACAGCGAGCATTTCGCGGAATGGTCGGTGCGCGACATCCAAGACATCGTGCTGCGCGACCGGAATCATCCGAGCATCATCATGTGGAGCATCGGCAATGAAATTGATGGGGCGAACGATCCCTTCACGGACCCGGTTCTCGGGAGGGATTATCATCCCGGCAACCCGCCCGCGACGGATATGGTCAAATGGGGCAAGCCCCTGGTTGCCGCAGTGAAGCAGCTCGATCCTACGCGGCCGGTGACGGCGGCCCTTGCGGGCGTGGAAATGTCCAACGCCGTCGGCTTCGCTCAGATCCTGGACATCGCCGGATATAACTATCAGGAGTACCGGTACGCCTCGGACCACGTGAAATACCCGGAACGGTTCATCTACGGCAGCGAGAACAGCCATGCCTATTCGGCCTGGGTTGCCGCCCGCGACAACCCGTCCATATGCGGACAGTTTCTCTGGACCGGGATCGACTATCTGGGCGAGGCCAGGCCTTGGCCGGCCCGGGCCAACCCGGACGGCCTCTTGGATTTGTGCGGCTTTGTTAAGCCCCTCGGGCGGTTCCGCCAGGGCCTATGGAGCCAGCAGCCGATGGTCTACCTCTGCGCTGAAGAGACAGGAAAGGCCCAGGAGGCGGCGGCAGACACTAGAAGGGCGGTCGGACGGGAGTCGTGGAACTGGCAGGATGGTGCACCCATCACCGTGTCATGCTTCACGAATTGCCCCGAGGTGACCTTGCTCTTGAACGGGGTGCCGGTCGGCACCAAGACCTCAGCCGATGCCCAGGAGGGAATCCTTAGCTGGAAGCTCCCGTTTTCCAAGGGCGTCCTAAAGGCCATCGGGAAACGAGGCGGCCAGGAGATATGCGAATTCGGGCTCCAGACAGCGGGAGTTCCCTATCGGGTTGTATTGCATGCTGACGCAACCCAGCTGGCGGCGAACGGACAGGATGTCGCGCAGATTGAATATGACGTCGTCGATCAGGCCGGCGTGCGAATCCCAGATGCGCAAACCGGGATACGCTTTGAATTGTCCGGCCCCGCTCGGATCCTGGGAATAGGCAATGGAGACGTGGCCAACAGCGAGCCCGTCACGGCGCCGAATCACCGCGCTTTCGAAGGGCGCGGGCTGATCATCATTCAATCAACTGAGAACAAGGGCGCGATTTCCCTGAAGGCGTCGGCTGCAAGCCTTGAGCCAGCGACAATTGCCCTGATCAGCCGCTGATACCCTTCCCGCGGCGCACGTCGGACTGTGTCGTTTAGACCGGAAAGCCGACCCCACGCGGGACCCATGGTCCGCAGGGGATGAATATTTTCCCCGAGCCCAGCCTCTATGTGCCGCACCCGTCGAAGGGCGGGGGGTATCAATTTCCCGACCATAGTGGAGAATGGAAGTGACGCTACGAGCTTGGCGGCATCCCAAGCCTAAACGGTCACTCTTCACCCCATTCGCCGCCCAAAACGGACGCCAAAGAATGTGGCCGAAGTGCACTTGGAGCCTGAGCTTATGGAAAGCTCAGGCTCCTTAATTCCTCCGGCCTGGTAAGTTTGTCGTACTGGCGTCCGCTTGAGGGTCACTTGACGACATAGATCTCGACCAAACCTGTGCCGCTGGAGCTTCCGACCCCTGAAAGCTGGGCGGTGTAGGCGCCTGGGGGGAGGGTGACGAGCACGGAGGAGTCGTTGCTGCCTGTCGCGAGCGGAAAAGCACCTGAGCCGCTGGCCGCAGCCGAAATGGCGCTGGCTGTAGCCGGCAGCTGTCCCCCGCTAATGGCTGACGGAGTGCCCCAGGCCTGGTTCTGGGCGATGAGGGTTTGCCTACTGTCGAAGACACTGAGCGAGGGCGCCGCCAGCACCCCGGACACTCCGAACTGACTCAAGCCGGGACCGATTCCGCGGATCAGGACCGTTTGCGGGGAATTCCCTTCAATCACGAATCCGGCGATCAGTATGTTCGACGTGCCGGCCACAGGACCGATCGAGGACTCGTTCACCAGTGTCGAAAGGGACAGCGAAGGATTTAAATCAAGGTCGTAGATCTCGGCGAGGGCCTGGCCACTCTTCCCGCCGCCGCTTACCTGCAGGTAGTAAGTGCCCGGCTGTAGCACCGCGATCGCGGCAGCGTCTAGACTGCCGGTGGCGAGCGAAAATGCTCCCACCTGGTTGAACGCAGCCGCCAGAGTGCTGTCCCCGGCCCAGCCGCTGTTGGACACCACCGTATTCCTTGAGGCGTCAAGGAGCGTCAAGGTTGGAGTGGCTAGCACGCCCGATACTCCGAAGGCGCTCAGGCCGGGACCGACCGCGCGCACAAGAATTCGTTTCGAGCCAGAGCCGGTCACCACAAATCCCGCGCTGATAATCTTGCCACCTGACACCTCCTGAAGCGTGGAAAGGTTGGCGAGGTGGTGAATAGCGGGCGTGGTGGCGTCCAGGCCGGAGACACCAATCGTGCCGCCGCCATTGGGCAGCGTTATCGTCGCCGTGGTGTCGGTCGTCACGGGGTTCACGCTCCCGGCCACGCTCACCCCCTGCGCCGTCGAGACGGTGAACGAATTATCGGCTGCAACAGTTCCCGTGCCGGCGGCCACGCCGCTCGGCGTCAGGGCGAGCGCAAAGACCTCTCCCTGGGTGCCGATTACCGCGTAGGTGGCGCCCCCGGATCCGACAGCCTGGTAAAGCCCGGCGATCGCGCCCGAGGAGCCCGCGCCGGGATCGACCGTGGCGGAGAATGGCAGGGACAGTTCCGCGACCGTGCCCGTAATCACGCCGTTGGCGATGCTCCCGCTGAAGGTGAGCGTCTCGCCGGCGCCCGTGCTCGAAGTCAGGGCCTTGGTCTGGCCGGAGAACGTGTCGTCGGCGTTGATGGTGATGTCGACCACGAAGCCGGAGTTGATGCTGGCGATATAGCCGACGAGCTCGCCGGTCGTGCCATCCGTGTTGAGGACGGCCGCGAGGCTGCTCGAAGCCGATGCCGCGCGGACCTGCATGCCGGAACCGTCCGACGCACCCGAGGTGCTGCTGAAGCCGCCAAAAAAGATCTGTATAATCTGGAGATTGGTGGGCGTCAGCGAGTGGCTGCTGTCGCTGCTCGCGCCGAAGGTACCGCCTGGGTTGTAGACCGCATTAATCGTGTAGGTGCTTGCCTCGGTGCCAAAAGGAAGGGCGTATTTGACCGTGGCGGTTCCGTTGGCAACCGTGCCCGAGGTGACCGGAGTGCCCACGACAGCACTCCCGTTCAGGAGCGTGAACGTCACCGTTCCGGCGTTTACCGTGCCGGCGGAGCTGGTGACCGTCGCCGAAAGGGTGACCAAACCTGATATAGTGAACTTGCTGACGGTGTTGGTGCCAAAATTCGCGACATAGAGGTTGCCCGAAGTGTCGAGCTTCAGATCGTATGGACCACTCAACCCTGAAGAAACGAACGTGGACACCACGCCGGCCGGCGTGACCTTGCTGACGGTGTTGGCGTCAAAATTCGCGACATAGAGGTTGCCCGCTGCGTCGATCGCCAGACATGTTGGTCGATTGAATCCTGAAGCGAACGTGGACACCTCGCCGCCCGGTGTGACCTTGCTGACGGTGTTGGAACCGCCGTTCAAGACATAGAGGTCTCCCGAAGCGTCAAACGCCAGACTTGTTGGTTGATTGAATCCTGAAGCGAACGTGGACACCACGCCGCCCGGTGTGACCTTGCTGACGGTATTGGCTCCAAGATTCGCGACATAGAGGTTGCCCGAAGTATCGAAAATCAGGCCGCTGACATTGTCCAACCCTGAAGAAACGAACGTGGACACCACGCCGCCCGGTGTAACCTTGCTGACGGTGTTACCGTACTCTAGCCCGACATAGAGATCGCCAGAAGCGTCGAACGCCAGGGGCACCGGCCCGTCTATCCCCGAGGAAACGAATGTGGACACTACGCCGGCTGGTGTGACCTTGCTGATGGTGTTGCCGGAAAAGTTCGAGACATAGAGGTTGCCCGAAGCGTCGAACGCCAGACCTCCCGGATTATTCAACCCTGAAGAAACGAATGTGGACGTCTTGACAATCAAGCTGAATGTGCCCGAGGCTGATGTCGTGGTCACGACCTGAGCTGGTGTCACCGTCAGCGTTGTGCCGCTGGCGCTGCTCGCCGCAAAAGACCCGCCCGCATTGTAGACCACCTGGATCGTGTAGGCTCCGGTCCCGGTGCCGCCCGGCAGGGCGTAGTTGGCGCTGGCGGACCCATTGCTGACCGTGCCCGAGGTGACCGGCGTTCCGACCGTGGTGCCGCCGTTTGTGAGGGTAAAGGTCACGGTCCCGGCATTCACGGTGCCAGCGCCGCTGGTCACCGTGGCCGACAACTGCACCGTCTGGGAAGTGGAGTCGGACTGGACCGTCGCCGCGGATGCCGCGACAGTCGTCGAGCCTAACACCGTCAACGATTGGGTGCTGTTCGAACTCGTCGCAAATAGTCCGCCGGCATTGTAGACGGCCTGGATCGTGTAGGTTCCCGCCGCGGTGCCGCCCGGCAGGGTGTAGCTGGCTGTGGCGGATCCACCACTTACCGTGCCCGAGGTGACCGGAGACCCAATAACCGTGCTGCCGTTCGACAGCGTGAAGGTGACCGTTCCGGCATTCACCGTGCTGCCCGTGCTCGTCACCGTGGCCGACAAGGACACGGCCTGATTCGCCGAATTGAACGTCGCCGATGCCGCGACCGCCGTTACTGTCGTCGCGGATGCCGGGATCGTAAGCGAATGCGTGCTGTCGCTGCTCGTGGCAAAAGCGCCGCCCGCATTGTAGACCGCCTGGATCGTGTAGCTGCCTGCCATGATGCTGGCCGGCAGAGGATAGGCGACGGTGGCATTGCCCGAGGTGACCGTGCCCGAAGTGACCGCCGAACCCACGACCGTGCTGCCGTTTAGGAGCGTGAAGGTGACCGTCCCGGCATTCACCGTCCCGGCGGTGCTAATGACCGTCGCCGTGAGGGTGGCAACGTTTGCGTTGGCGAGCTTGTCGACAGTGTTCCCCGCATAGTTCGCAACATAGAGATTGCCCGCTGCGTCGAACACCAAGTAAAAGGGAAGACTGAACCCTGAAGCAAACGTGGTCACCACTCCGGCCGGCGTGACCACGCTGACGGTGTTGCCGTCATAGTTTGCAACATAGAGATTGCCCGATGAGTCAAACGCCAGTCCAAACGGCTCATTGAAACCTGAAGCAAACGTGGAGATGGCGCCCCCCGGTGTCACCTTCTTGACGACGCTGTTGGTAAGATCCGCAACATAGAGGTTGCCCGCAGCGTCGAACGCCAGACCAAGGGGCTCTCCGAGCCCTGAAGCGAACGTAGACACCGCGCCGGCGGACGTGACCTTGCTGATGGTGCCGATGTTACCATTCGCAACATAGAGGTTGCCCGCGGCGTCGAACGCCAAACCTCGCGGAAAATTCAACCCCGATGCAACGAACGTGGACACCTCGCCGCCCGGTGTGACCTTGCTGACGGTGTTGGAACCGCCGTTCAAGACATAGAGGTCTCCCGAAGCGTCAAACGCCAAACCTCGCGGAGAACTCAACCCTGATGCAACGAACGTGGAGACTGCGCCCGTTGGTGTGACTTTGCTGATTGTCCCGCCTGCAGCATTCGCAACATAGAGGTTGCCCGCAGCGTCAAAGGCCAAACCAGCGGGATTATTGAATCCTGAAGCGAACGTGGATACTGTGGTCTGCCCGCTGAGTGTCCCCGACGCATTGGTCGTCGTGGAGTCGAGATTGACGGACAGCGAAGTTCCACTGGTGCTGCTCGCCGCAAAGGATCCGCCCGCGTTGTAGGCGGCCTGAATCGTATAGGAACCCACCGCAGTGCCGCCCGGCAGCGTGTAGCTGGCTGTGGCGGATCCACCACTTACCGTGCCCGAGGTGACCGGCGTGCCGACAGGGGTACTGCCGTTCATGAGGGTAAAGGTAACCGTCCCGGCGTTCACCGTGCCGCCGCCGCTCGTCACCGTGGCAGACAAAGGCACCGTCTGGGAACCGGAGCCAAACGAGACCGAGGGCGTGGACGCTATGACCGTCGTCGCGGCCGCTCCAACCGTCAGTGAATGGGTGCTGTCGCTGCTCGTGGCAAAAGTTCCGCCCGCGTTGTAGACGGCCTGGATCGTGTAGGTGCCTACCAATGTGCCCGCCGGCAGGGTGTAGCTGGAGGATGCCGTACCCGACGTAATCGCGGCCGAGGTGACCGGCGTACCCACCGTGGTGCTGCCGTTAAGAACCGTAAAGGTGACCGTACCGGCATTCACCGTGCCGCCGCTGCTCGTCACCGTGGCCGACAACGACACCGATTGCGCGGCGGAACTCGCCGTAGCCGAAGCGGCTGTGGCCGTGGTCGTGGTAGCATATAAACCCTGAACGGTGACGCTCTTCGTTGCAGCCACGCTCGTCTTGGTGCCATCGCTTACCGCAAAGCTCACGGTGCGGCTGACTGTCGAGGGGTTGGAGGCTGTGTCGTTGTAGGTGACTGTACGGAGGGCAGCCTGCCATTGGGCGACAGTCGCGGTGGCCGAGGCAGAAGTGAGCGTCAAGATGCCGGTCGCCGCATTGTAGCTGGGGGAAATATTGCCGTAGGTGGAGGCGCTCGTGTTGGTGAACGCGAGAACGTCCTCGCTGGCGTGGAAGGCGCCGGTAATCGCAACCGTGCCCGAGGCTAGCGTGGTGTTGTCCAAGTCGACGACCGTCACCCCGTTATCTACGGCGACGGCGCTCCCCGAAAAGCTGCTGGAGCCGCCACTTGTCAGTACGATGGGCGTCTGGTCCACTGCAGTCACGGTGACGGTCTTTGTCACCGTGTTGCTGTTCTGCACGCCGTCATTCACGGCGAAGCTCACTGTCCGGCTCGCCGTATTGGGGGTGATGGCTGAGTCGACGTAATACACCAACTGCAAGCAGGCCTGCCATTGGGCCGGGGTAGCCGTGGCTCCGGCCGAGGTGAGGGTCAAGACGCCGGTCGCCGCATTGTAGCTGCCGGCTATGTTGCCAAAGGGCGCGGAGCCGGGGCTGGGATTCACAAAGCCCAGCGTATCCTCGGAAGATTGTAGATTACCCGTGATCGCGACGGTGCTCGAGGCGAGCGAGGACTCCGACGACGAAACGGTGAGGCCGCCGTCCACCATCACGGGAATCGAGGGGGCATCGTCGCCCGAGGTAAAGGCCGTGGAGCCGACGGTTGCTGTCAGCACCGGTGCTGGGATAGCCAGCGCGACCGCCAAGCCCAATGGGGTGTTAAGGCTCGTGCTGCCGCCGCTGATGGTCGTGGTGGGAGCGAGATTGAGGGTGCCGCTTGTCACGCTGCTCAAGGCGTAGGTGGTGACCGTGTTGTTGCCGGAATTGGCGACGTAGATCGTCGAGGAGTCGACCGCTACGCCGTAGGGTGTGTTTAGGCCTGTATTGCTGCCGCTGATTGTCGCGGTCGGCGTGGCCGCGCCGTTGGCGTTCAATGCATAGACGAGGATCGAATTGTCGAGGTTGGCGACATAGATGTGGCTTGAGTCGACCGCGATGCCGGTGGGCGAAAGGCTCGCCCCGGTGATCGTCGCGCTCGGGGTGAGATTGAGGGTGCCACTGGTCACGCCGCTCAGCGCGTAAACGGTCACCGTAGCATTGTTCGTTACGTAGAGGTTGCTGGCGTCGACCGCGATGCCGGTCGGGGTGAGACCTGTGTTGCCGCCGCTGATGGTGGCTACCGGGGCGGCATTGCCCGAGGCGCCCAACGGGTAGATCGTAACCGTATTGCTGTTGTTGTTAGTGACGTAAATGCTACTGGGATCGACCGCGACGCCGTACGGTGCGCTTAGGCCGGTGTTACTGCCGCTGATCGATCGGCCCGGCGCGAGGTTGCCATTGCTGGACCGCCCATAAATCGTGACGGTCCCGGCTCCGGCGCCGTCGTTGACCACGTAGAGGTTGGTGGCATCGGCCGCGATGGCGTACGGCACATTCACGCCGGTGTTGTTGCCGCTGATTGTGCTGCTTGGAGAGGAATTCCCGTTGGCGGTTGAGCCGTAGGAGGTTACCGAACTGCTCCCCCCTGAGTTGGCCACGTAGATCTGCGCCTCAAGCGACGGCAGGCACGCCGCGGCCCACAGGAGCGCTGCAAGGACGAACGCGCATCGTGGGCGACCCGCGGCGCTTTGAGCTGGCGTTGGGTGCGTAACCGAACCGGTGCGATCCGATTCAAACGGGGCAAAGGATGTCCTGGTAGTCATGAGTTATATTCGGGTCGAAAATTTCGGAGAGGGATGTTAGCTCACGCGCGTGCGCATGGGGCCTGCAGCTGCGCGCCTATTCCTCGTTGGCCTGCGCAGGCATCCAGCGTGTGGTTTTCCGATGCCACGGCATCGCCTGATGGAAAAATCCAGGGGACTCGCCCACCCCTCATAAATCGGCGCAAGTACCAGGCGGCCTCCTCGGGCCGATGTGCCTCCCGCCGCGACCTTCAAAGGGCCGGAATGCACGGTTCTTTGTAAATGGGTCAGGTCAAACAGGACCGGCCTTCCATTTCCGAGACAGCTCCGCTCTTTCTCCAATAGCCCTTTTTCGTTTTTGAAGGATTCTACGAGACCCATTGCCGGAAGGTTAGGGCAGCGGTCGTATCGCCACGCATGAACCTTGTAAAGCTATGTCGCTAATAAGAGACATTAAATCACCTAATCGATCGGCGCAGGCCACCCGGCGTTCCTGTTAAATGCACACGCCGGTGTGGCACCCCGCATCAGAATTTGAGCATGGACACCCTATGGCGTTGCTCATGCAAGGACGCGCGTGTCCCACTCCGCAGGCAGCGTACCTGCTCGCTATCGCCGTTCGGGTTGGCGTGCTATCGGTGTTCTGAACCCCGGCTGAGGTTCGGCCATTGTAATATTCGGGGAGTCAATTTCGCGCCATTAGCGATGATGCAGACTGGGTGCGGCAATTGGGAAGCCGTTCGAAAGCCATCGTTTCTAGAACCCATTCGCCTATTTTCGGACGTGATTTTTTTCCAAAACGGCACTCTTGTCGTTGAGACCGAAAAAGCGACCACCCCTGGACCAACTATCCGGAGAGACCATTACCTTACCGGGCTTGGTCGATCCGTTGCTGAAGTGGCCGAAAGGCAGCTGGAATCAGTCTCCCAAACCTAGCGGAGAAGCGGAACCAATTGCGCATTCATCGCAAAATCCGCCCGTGGGGCCGTCAATAGGAACCCGTTTACAGACTATAACAGCTGAGATCAGGGCTCCGAGGGCTTCCCGAAGGCAGGCATGCCCGCGGCGTCCCATCGCAGCCTCTTGATATAAGTGTGGCGATTGGGGTCCCAGAGCGGGTCCCCGACGATCTCCGTGTAGGTTCGGGCGTGGTAGACGAGCAGGTCGGCCGAGCCATCCTCCGACACGGTAAAGCTGTTGTGACCCGGCCCGAACACGTGTTTCTCCATGTCCGACCGGAAGACGGGCTCAGGCAACTTGGTCCAGCTGCTCGGATCGAGCAGGTCCGCACCCTCGTCGGCATACAGGAGGCCCATGCAATAGTTCTCGTCCGTCGCGCTCGCGGAATAGCTCAGGAACACCCGCCCATTGCGGACAAGCACGGAAGGCCCCTCGTTGACCCAAAAGCCCCGGGTCTCCCAGGGGTGTTCCGGCCTTGAGAGCAACACGGGCGCGGTCGCCAGCTTTGTAGGGGACTCAAGGCGCGCGATGTAGATGTTGGAGTTGCCCCGGATCCCCGGCCCTTTCTGGGCCCAGACGTAGAAGGTCGTGCCCCGGTGCCTGAAGCTCGTCGCGTCCAGGCAGAACGTGTCGATGCCGCTGTCGACGCGGAAGGGCCCCGACCAAGGGCCTTCAAGCGGATCCAGGGACGGCGTGGTGATGGCCCACATGCGGTGCTGGAAGAGCTCGTCCTTGATCTCGCGCGAGGGCGCCGCCGCGAAGTAGACGACCCACACGCCGAACACCCGGTGGATCTCCGGGGCCCAGACCAACTCGCAGAACTTGCCCGTGTCCGGCTTGCGCCAGACGACGGAAGGGGGCGCGCTCGCTAGTCCGGCGATTGTCCGCGCGCGGCGCAGCTCGATGCGGTCGTACGCGGGGACCGATGCCGTGAAGTAGTACCAGCCGTCGTCGAAGCGTCGGATGCACGGGTCCGCCCGTTGCAGGATGATGGGTTGGAGTGTCTCGGCGTTTTGCATGGAGGCGTTTGGCCGCTCACGTCGGGGGCAGCGCGCCCGTTTCCATCATGCGCCTGTGGTAGTCGTCGGTGATTCGGTAGCGGAACATGATGAGGCCCATGACCAGATTGAATCCGGCCGGAATCACCGCCAGCGTGAGCGCGATCACCCGCAGGGTCGCGGCGCCCTGCGCCTGATTCGGCACATAGTTGCAGTAGGACAAGAGCCAGCCGGTGATCGCCGTCGCGATCCCGCCGCCGACCTTCTGGAAGAAGGATATCCCGCCGTAGGCCAGGCCGGACACGCGGTGGCCGGTCTTTATCGCGCCGTAGTCGATCGACTCAGAGATGACCGACCAGAAGATCGGGGCATGCAGGTCGACCACGAAGAACACCGCGAATAGCATCACGCACGCGAGGACGGTGTCACCGGGGCGGACGAGGAAGAACATAGCCACGCTCACGGCAACAGCGGCAAGCTGGCTCCAGCGGAAGAGGTTGATCTTGCACACGTGCTTCGTGATCCAGGTCGACGCAACCATGGCAGCGATCGAGGCGACGGTACTGGTGGAAAGGAAGTACGCCAGGACCCTCTCGTCACCGCCAAGGTAGTACTTGGCGTAGTACGCCGCCACCCCGGTACGAATCGCATACCCGATGGTGCCTATGACGCACACGGCGCAGAGGATGATCCACTGGTCGTTCCTCAGGAGCAACCGGAACTGCGTCGCCAACGGCGTCGGGTCGACGACGTGCTGGACCCGCTCGTGGACCGTGAAGAAGCAGAGCAGGAGGAGGATGGTGGCGATGGCGCCCATTAGACCCATGGCGAGCTGGTAGCCGCGGGCGGGGTCGTTGTGCCCCCAGGCCTTCACCAGGAGCGGCACGGCAAACGCGAGCATGAAGGCTCCCACCTTCGCGAGGAAAAGCCGGTAGCCGTTCGCCGACAACCTGTCCTTCGGGTTCGAGGTGATCACGCCCGGCAGTGATATGTACGGGATCACCACTCCGGTGAAGACCACCATGGTGAACGCGTACGTTGCGTAGGCCCACACGAGCTTGGCCGCATAGGTCGAGAAGTGCGGCGTCGTGTAGAGGAGCAGCACCGCCACGCCGAACGGGACCGCGAGGAACAGGAGGTAGGGGCGGTAGCGCCCCCAGCGGGTCGTGAAGCGGTCCGTGATCGAGCCCATCGTCAGGTCGAGCACGGCGTCGAAGGCGCGTGTCACGAGACCTATTGTTCCCGCGTCCGCCGCCGTCAGGCCGAACACATCGGTCTGAAAGAACAGCAGCAGCATGAAGAGGGAATAGACGACCACGTTGATGGACAGGTCGCCCGCCCCGAAGCCGATCTTCTCGATCACGCCCAGGCGGCCGTTCGCGGAGGTTGCGGGCGCGGTTGTCATCAATGGGTCGGAGGCTGCCAGGGTATGAGCTCGCTCCGGTAGGTGTCTAGGGCTCCCGGGTCGACCGTCGGCCACCCGGCTGAGTCCCACGTGAGCTCGGCAATCTTCAGCTTCTGCATGCCCCCGTCGGCCCCCTCGTAGGCGTGAAAGACGATGTAGTCGCGCCCCCCGACGGTGACGACGCAGTTGTGCCCCAGGCCCGGCCAGGCCGCGTTGCCGCCGAGGAAGAGGCTTCCGCCTCCGCGCGCCAAGTCGCGGCCGTCCCGGTCCAGGTAGGGCCCGCGGATGTCCCTGGAGCGCCCGATCACAAGCCGATACGTGCTGTTCTTGCCCCGGCAGCACAATCCCCAGGACACGAAGAGGAAGTAGTCGCCGCCCTTGCGAAAGACGTACGGAGCCTCAATCTCGGCCGGCCCGGCGTCCTCGTCGGCGACAAGGACGGAGCGCTCCCGCTTGGCGATTGCATGCCATTCTTCCGGCTGCTCAAGCGACCTTCCGTCCGGGGCCAGCCGCACGATCCGCACACCCGACCAGAACGAGCCAAAGGCGAGCCACCAGCCGCCGTCTGCGTCGGCGACCACGTTGGGGTCGATGGCGTTCCAGAGGTCGCGGCCGGGGATGGAGCGGAGCACGACGCCCTGATCCACCCACTTGTAGTCCGGCGAGCCCGGGTCGAGCGTCGCGTTCACGGTGACGCCTATGGCCGAGCTGTTTCGCCCAAAGCCCGAGACGGCGTAGTAGAGGTAGAAGCGCCCGTCGCGCGGGACGATGTCCGGCGCCCAGATGTGTCCGTTGAAGGTCGGCACCGCCTGCCTCACCCAGGAGGGCTCGCCAGGGAACACGCGCCCCCGCCTGGCCCAATGGACGAGGTCCGTGGAGCTGTACCACGGGATTCCCGGCCCTGTGCTGTAGAGGTAGTACGTGCCCCCCTCGCGGGCTATTGACGGGTCGTGGACGCTGACCTGCGGATCCGAGGCCGCCGCTGCCCACGCAAACGGCGCCAAGGCAAGCGCCCAACCCAGGCTATGTAGTCGTTCGCGCATGCTGCAAAGAGGGGGACGGAGCACCCCCCGTGCTCCATCCCGATTAGTGCGCACCGGTCGGTGGTCGTCCTCCGCCTAGTACGAGTACCGGACCCCGACGGCGATCGTCCGGTCGTAGTTGCGGGCATCGCGGGAGAACATCGTGGTCGGTCCGAAGTGGTCGTGGTATTTGCTCGCGAGGATGTTTGCAGCGTCAAACGTCAGGGTCAGCTCCTTCGAAAGTGCCCAGGACGCCGAGAAGTCCAATTCCTTGGTGGGCTCCACGTAAACCGTACTCGGCTGGAATCCCGGCTGATTATAGGAGTCGATATACGTGCCCCGCCAGGTGTAAGCGAGACGGCTTGAGAAGGGACCCGTCTCATAGATTAGAACCAGGTTGTAATTCTTCTTTGCAACCTGGGTTATCGCCTGCTGTGTGCCCGGGTTATTGGGATCGGCCGTGTTGCCGCTGATGCCTGTATAGTTGATCTGGTATCCCAAGCCGCGAAGCGCCGCAATGGAGAGGAAGTCGAAAAACTGCTGGTAGGTGACCTCATAGCCGTCGAGCCTGCCCTTGCCCGTATTCTGTGGACGGGTTATGTAATAAGGGATTCCTCCAACACTCTCGATTGACGAGAAGCTCTGTACGTAGCCGTCGAGCTCCCGATCAAAGACAGTCGCGGTTATCCCATTGGATTTGCTCATGTAGTATTCCAACGAGAAGTCGTAGTTCGTCGATTTTACGGGCTTCAGCTCCGGGTTTCCTCCGGAACCCGTGCCGACTTGGACCGTCGGACCCGAGTGGAACAGCGACAAGGCCGGATTCATATCTGCAAAATTCGGCCGCGTGATGGTCTTCGCCACAGAAAATCTTCCCAGGAAGAGGTCGGTGAAATGAATCTTGCCGTTAAAGGCGGGCAAAGCCTCGTTGTCCGAGTTGTCGTAATTGACGGGAGCGAAGGTCGCCAGGCTCGAACCCGTGGAGTCAACGGGATGCTGGTAGCCCGTCAGCGTCTCCTTCGTACGCACCCCACGCAGCCCCAACGTGCCGTCGATGGGGACCCCCAACGTGAACTTGTAGTTGAGCATCGCAAAGGCCGTCATGTTCTCCTCGTCGTCGTTGAACGTGCTTGCCGGGTCAGCGGGGGGAGCCCCATTTGGCATGCCGAGCACCTTCCGAATCGCATCCGTATCGTTCAGCAGAAAATCGCTCGAGGGCGATGCCCACGAGCGGATGTTCATGTCGCCTTGGGAAACAAACAGATTGTTGTTGGTTACAGTTTCAAGCCCGGGAATCGACGCGGCGTTTATGGTGAACCAGGGCGCCGGATACGGGCTGGAATTATCCTGATGATAATCGACGACACGATCAGCGTATCTTAGCCCGACCTTGATTGATTTAAGGAAGCTGTTGCTCAAACTGATTGTGGCGTCCGTCTTGAGGGCGAACTGGGCACTTTCGGCTTTGGACCATTGGTCAAAGAGCTGGTTGATGTAGAAGTTGGCAGGATTGGTGAAATCAAGCCCCGATCCCTGGGCCGATGGATTGGAACCGTCGTTGTAGGTGATATTCCATGTCTCTGTCGGCGAATTCGTCACGGTGTCGAGAATTGCTCCGCGCGTTCTCGCCTGGCTGACGTTGTAGCTCGCCTCGCTTACCAGCTTGATATTTCCAGAACTCCAATTCGCGCCCGTGGCCCCTTGGAATGTCGCCGTCGTGTCGTCGAATGCTTGTTTGCTCACGATCGTGTTCGTGTCTTGCGCGGTGAAGCTTTTCACCCAGCGAGCATTGGTATTGGCGCCGTTTAGGCTTAGAGGGTCCGGAATATTCACACCGTCGTAGCCCGCCGGGTACAGCGTGACATTGCTACGGCTGCCGCCCCAACTCGGGATGATGATGAAGAAGTCGACGTCGTGAATGTTGTGATAGCCCGTAAACAGATTCTCGGTGTAAAAATCCACACCGCCTTTCGTTTTCCATTCCAGCGAAAGTTCGGCCGCGGGACGCGACCGATTCCCGTGAATCACTTGGTAGCCCATGTTGTCTCCGTAATAGCCGGATTGCCCCGCTGATGTCGTGGCCACGTCGAAGCCCGCCGGATAGTGGACATAATTGTCAAAAATCTGGTCCTCATACCGGCGCCTCTGAAATGAGACATCGACGAGAATGCCGAAGTCGCCGAGATCGTTCTTCCATCGGTAATTGGCCAAGCCGCTTGCAAAGTAGCTGTCCTTTTTCGCCTGATCTCCGTAGAGGCCGCGGAGATTAAGAGAGGTGCTCAAGCCTTCCTTGAAATCGAGCGGACGGCGCAAACGAACGTCGATGACGCCGGCTACACCGCCTTCTATCTGGTCAGGATTGATCGACTTATACGCGTCGACGCTCGCGACCATTTCAGCAGGGATGTCCTGCAAGGCCACCCCGCGGCCCGTTCCCGTGAACACTTCGTACCCATCGAGTGTCGTCTCGATATTGGGAAGGCCCCGGATCACAGGCGTATTCGCTTCACCCGCGGCGTGGGCAACCTGAATGCCGGCGATGCGCTGGAGCGCGTCAGCCACCGTGTTGTCGGGGAGCTTCCCGATGTCCTCTGCGACGATGGAGTCGACGAACTGGGGCGTCTCCGCCTTGATTTCCTGGGCCGTGATCAGGCTCGCGCGCAGGCTGTGCACGACGTACTCATCGAGCACGACGGGTTTGTCGGAGACGGCGACGCCGGTTGTCGTCGTGTCTGCAGGCTTGGAGTCCGGAGGGTTGTTTTGCGCCTGGGCTGCTGCCATCTGCGGCAGGAGCAGGAGGAGGCCGGCGGCGCAGACCGCTCCGAGTCTGCTCAATATATCAGCGGGAGTTCCGCGTCTTTCCGAATGCGGGTGTGAGGTCATCTTAGGGTATGTTTTGGGGATCTATGCAGCCGGGCCGAAACCCGGCATCTATCCTTTATATATTCGCCGTTCGCGCGCGAAACCCGACACGCCGCCGATGTTTCGCGCATGCGCGGGTCGGCGCAGGCCGCTCGCGGGACCGAGTTCGAGGGGTTTTAAGCTTCTGCGGCGGAGGGAATTGCACTGGGTCAGGAGACCAGAAACAGCCACGCACAATAAGTGCGCATGTCGCCCATCGTGACATCCCGATTAGAATCCACAGGACACTTGGTTTCTCCAGAAGAAAGCTGCCGGGTCCCGCGACGCGGCGCAGGTTCACTTGCCGGCCGGCACGCAGGTGACGATGATCCGGAGGCGGGCCGGTGCCTTCGACGCATCCGTGGATACGTCGACCCATTTCTCGAAGCGACCCGTCCGTCCCGCCACGGCGAAGGTCACGTGTACGACTCCGCTCTTGCCGGCCTCGATTACCTCGGGATCGGCACTGGCCGAGACACACCGGCAGGACGTGTCGATTCCGACGATGCGCACGGACGAGGCCCCGGCGTTGCGGGCAGGGAAATCGATCGCTACGCTGGCTTGGTCCGCTGGCGCGTTCCTTTCCGCCGACATGAACTCCCAAGTCAGTCCACCCGCGGGAACCGCCCCGCCAGCCGGAATGGCGATGCAGATCGCCAGCGCAAGTACTGGTATAATTTGTCTAAGGCACTTCATAAACTTCCAGGAGCACGATCCCCGCCTCGTTGTTCGCCCCACCCACCACGGCCGTGTAGGGCCCGGGTGGAAGGGTGACAAGCATCGCCGTGTCGGCCGTCGGGCCGGAACTCCAGCTAAACGCTCCCACGGACTGCGCCACCGCCGCAACCACCGGATCGCCCGTCCAGCCCGCGGCCGAGTCCAAAAGGGTGTTTCCAGTCCCGGACACGGCCCAGAGCTGCATGGTCGTGTCAGGCAGGACGCCGGACAGGTTGAACCCGGCCAGCGCCGGCCCCGAAGCGCGGATGAGCACCGTCGCCGCCGAAGGGCCGCCAATCACGAAACCGACTACGGCGGGCGTGGGACCGGATTGCACCTGGACCCTCGCCGAAAGGTTGATCGGGCGCGGTGTCGAGCTGTCGCGTTGCGCGTCCGGGACCGCGTCGTACACCTCCATGAGGGCCACCCCAGTATCGCCGCTGTGGCCGGAAATGAGCGCCGTGTAGCCCCCAGGCTGCAGGCCCGTGAGGAGCGCCGAGTCCGCGCTTGAGCTCGGCCACGCGAATGCCCCGACCGCCGTCGCCGCCGCGGCTACGGAGGGGTCCCCATTCCACCCAACGTCGGCGCCCACGGACGCCTGGCTCCCAACGGCGACAAGCTGCAGCGCGGGGTCCTGAAGGGCTCCCGCAACGCCGAACGGTGCAAGCGAAGGCCCCGCAGCCCTTATGAGGACATTTTCCAGTCCGGAGGTGCCCGCGCCGCCAAGGTGAAACCCGGCGATCATCTCGGCCGCACCGGTCCCGGCGACGCCTCGGCACGACATGTTGACGAGCCGACCTGGCTGGGAGCCGCCTAGGACCGCGAGCGCCGCCTGCTGACTCGAGACGGTCCCCGCTGCGTTGCTTACGGTGCACGTGTAGGCGCCTGCGTCCAAAACCCCTGCCGCGGGGATGAAGTAGGTCGGCCCGGTCGCCCCTGCCACGATGGCGCCATCCTTGAACCACTGATAGGATGCTGCGTTCGAAGCGGGGCAGTAGAGCGCAGCGGCGGATCCGGCCGCAACCGAGGCGGCCAGCGGCTGGCCCGTGAGTGCCGGCTCCGTGGCCAAATACGTCGGCCAGCCGTCGCCGTCCCAGTAGAGGTCGTTGATGAAGAGGACCGTGGAGTACCCGTTTTGGCCGTCCAACTCGTGCCGGGCGCACACCCAAGCGCCCCCGTCGTCGTAGATGCTTTCGCCCCCTGGGGCGATGTAGCGGCCTCCCCCGGAGTCGAGCGTCGTGCCGCCCCCGCTAAGCATAGCCACCCCATTGCGATCGACGTAGGGGCCCGTAATCGCGGCGGACCTGCCGACCACGATATGGTAGGTGCTTGATGCCCCGTCGCAGCAGGTCCCGACCGAGGCGAAGAGGTAGTAGTACCCGTTCCAGAAGACGATCTGGGAGTTCTCGATCCCCGCAGAGTTGGACGCGATGTTCGTCGCGTTGCCGGTGGGCTTGAATGTCCCGGGATCGAGCGCTGTCACGTAGATCCCGTTCCAGAACGAGCCGAACGAAAGCCAGGGGCCGCCCGCGGCGTCCGTCGTAAAGCAGGGGTCGATAGCGTTGAACGGGGCGCCCGTCCCCGACGACAGGATCGCACCCTGGTCGCTCCAGTCACCGTCGGCTATCGATGAGGCCGTCGCCAGCCCGATCGCGGAGACCTGCGACCCGAAAGTCGAGACGGCGTAGTAGCACAGGGCTTTGCCCTTGTAGTCGACGAGCGACGGTGCCCAGGTCCACGCCGTGTTCCCGTTGTAGGTGTGCCACCACGTCAGGCCGTTCTGCCAGATGGGGGCTCCGGTGCTCCATGCGCGGCCGTCCTTCGAGTAAGCCATGCCTATCCCCGCCCCCCATGTCCGTGCGATCCACCAGGTTCCGCTCTCCTTCCAGATACCGGGATCGTGGCAGTTCAGGTCGCCGCTCAGGGTCCACTGCGCGGCAGCGGCCGGCAGCGCGACTAGGGCGACCAGCAGCACGCGGAGCGCGAGCCGCAGGGGCGTTAGCTCGCGTCTCACTTCGCTGTTGTGAGCTCTGGCCATCCGTCCTCAGTCCAGGATATGGGCTCGATGCGCAGCCTCGAGCGGCCGCCGTCGTCAACAGCGTAGCCGTGGAACACCGCGTAGTCGTGGCCGGCCCAAGCCGCAACGCTGTTGTGTCCGACGCCGTACCAGGCGCGGTCGCCCGCGAGAAGAAGCGTGCCGCCGCCCTCGGTCATCAGCCTGCCGTCGCGACCACGGTACGGGCCAGTCGGCAATGCTGCCTTGCCGACGATCATCTTGTAGTTGCTGCGCGGTCCGCGGCAGCAGTAGTCGATCGAGGCAAACAGGTAGTAGGAGCCGGCGTGGGGGTAGATGAACGCCGCCTCGATCGCATTCCCGCCGGCGTCGGCCGGCTCGCCAGCCGGGGCCGCAGAAAACCGGCCCGGGCCGAGCGGGACCCGGCTCGCGATCGCGATCGGCTCCGCACCTGGGTCCGCCACTTCGAGGAGATTCTCCTTCAGGCGCACGATCTTGAGCCCGCTCCAGAACGAGCCGAAGGCGAGGTACGGCGTCCCGTCGGACCCGAACACGAGGTTGGGGTCGATCGCATTCCAGTTCGTGCGCCCGGGCACGGAACGGATCACCGGGCCGTGGTCCTCCCAGTGAAATCCGCTTTTGCGTACGTCCAGCGTTGCATTCGTCGCAACGCCGATCGCCGAGGTGTTCTTTCCAAAGGCGGAGACCGCGTAGTAGAGGTAGTATCTGCCTCCGTGAAAGGTGATGTCCGGGGCCCAAACGTGCCCCTCGAAGGCCGGGATGCTCGCCACGGCCCATGCAGGCGGCTGGGCGAAGACGGGATTCTCGTGTGTCCATGAGCTGCCGTCGGATGACGACCAGACGGCGACGCCGGTACCGGTGCCAAAAACGTAGAACCTCCCCTCTGCAACGATCAGCGACGGATCGTGCATAGGAACCCTCTCGGTCGGGACGGGGTCCGCGAAGGCAACCGTAGCGGTCGCGACCGCGCATGCGCGCAGTATCAAGTTCCGTGTCATAGCGCTCAATTCACGACCCTGGCCATCGGCCAGAATGCCCGGGGATGAGGGGATGGGTGCACGGCGTCTGGGCGGTTTCGGGCGTGAGAGTGATCGATCGGGGCCGGCTGGGGCACGGCCCCGGCCATAGGTATATGCGTCAAATCGGGCTCAAACCCGCAACATAGGAATGAACATTTCCTGCTGACGGGGTCTCGTGCCTTGGATCTCGCCGACTTTCGCAAGCGGGTCGAGCCCGGCCCGCAGGCGCGCCAAGAGGGGAGCGCCGCGATTTTCCTTTAGTATCCGAAACGCCTCGGGCAAATTAAGCTCACCCCGCAATGGCTGACCCTGCCCCAACCCAGGACGTCGGAGAAACCGCGACGGCCCAGTCCTCCGAGGATCTTTTCACGCTGGCCTACGACGAACTGCGGCGCCTCGCCTCGCGCAGCATCGGGCACTCATCGGGCGCGTCCACCCTCCAGGCCACCGCGCTCGTCCACGAGGCGTTCCTTCGCCTACGAGGCAAGTCCACGGTCACGTGGCAGAACCGCGCGCACTTCTTCGGGGCAGCGGCCCAGGCGATGCGCCGGATCCTCATCGACCACGTGAGGCGCAAGGCGCGATGGAAGCGCGGCGGCGGAATGATTAAGGTCGACGTCGACTCCGTGGACGTGCCGGGGTATTCCCCCGACGAAAAGCTTATGTTGATCCACGAGGCGCTCCAGGAGCTTGAGAGGGAGGATCCTTACAAGGCGAACATCGTTACCCTCAAGTTCTTCGGCGGGTTCAGCAACAAGGAGGTCGCTGCCTGCCTCGGCATAGCGGAGCGCTCGGTCGAGCGCAACTGGGCCTACGCGCGCACCTGGCTCTACCACAATATCCGCTCCACGTCGGCGGCGCTGCCTAGGGGATGAAATCTTTCTCAGGGCGCGAGGCTGACCTCTTCGCTGCAGCCAAGATGCTGACGGCGGGTGCGAAGCGTGACACTTTCCTCGGCCGCGCGTGCGGCGGAAACGGCGAGCTGCGGGCGCGAATCGAGATGCTCCTTCGCTCGGAGGACGAGGCTCGGGAGTTCTTCGACGAGGGGCGTTCCGCCGCCGCCGGCCTCGCCATCCCCGACGAATTCAAGCGGGATCTGGAAAGGGAGGAAATCACGCTCGGGAGCTACGTCGGCAACTACCGCATTATTGAGAAGCTGGGCGACGGCGGATGGGGGAACGTCTACCTGGTCGAGCAGGAGCAGCCTTTCCGGCGTCGCGCCGCGCTCAAGATCGTGCGGCTTGATCTCGACGACGAGGCGGCACGCGCCCGCTTCGACACCGAGCGCCAAGCGCTCGCGATGATGGACCACATCCACATCTCCCGCGTATATGACGCGGGCACGACGGAGCACGGCACGCCCTACTTCGTGCTCGAGCTAGTGAAGGGGACGCCTTTCACCCAGTACTGCGACGACAACGCGCTGGACCTTCCTGGGCGCCTGAACCTTTTCGTCTCCGTCTGCCGGGCGGTCCAGCACGCGCATCAGAAGGGTGTCATCCACGGGGACATAAAGCCGTCCAACATTCTCATCACGATGCAGGACGGGGTCGCCATCCCCAAGGTGATCGACTTCGGCATATCCAAGATGACCGAGCACCATCTCAACGAAGGCGCGCACAACGACATGGTGGGTTCGCTGATCGGCACACCCACTTACATGAGCCCTGAACAGGCGGACGCGGGCAACCTCGCGGTCGACACCCGCAGCGACATCTACAGCCTGGGCGTCCTGCTCTACGAGCTCCTCGTCGGCTGCACGCCGTTCAGCGCCGACGAGCTCCTTGGGCTGGGGCTCGACGCAATGCGCAAGACGCTGCGGACCGTCCCGCCTCCGCCGCCATCGGCCCGGGCAGCCCAGATGCCCCCTCCCAAACTCGCAGAGGTCGCGCGGCGCCGCGCGCTCGAGCCCGCCGCCCTCGCGGCGGCGGTGCGCGGCGATCTCGACTCCATCACGATGCATTGCCTCGAGAAGGAACCGCAGCTGCGGTACGAAACGGCCAGCGGCCTCGCCATGGACGTCCTGCGCTACCTGCACGACGAGCCCGTACTCGCGCGCCAGACAAACCGTTTCTACCGCCTGAAGAAGCTGATCCGGCGAAATCGGATCACCTTTGCTGCTGCGGCGGCGGTCGCCCTTGCGCTCGTCGCGGGCCTGGGCGGCTCCACGTGGCTCTTCGTCCAGGAGAGGGCGGCCCGACGTCGCGCGGTTGCGGCCGAGCAGGTCGAAGAGCAGCTGCGGCAGGCCGCGGAGCTTCGCGCGCGGATCACCTCGGCCGAGCTCCTCTTGAACCAGCAGCGCTTTGACGAGGCCGACCGGACCATGGAAAAGGTCGTGTTGTCCGAGCCCTCGGTCGAGGCCGCCTCAGCCTTCCGAAGCCTGGGCGAGTGGCACGCGCTGCAGCACCGCTGGAAGCTCGCGGCGGCCCGCTTCCAGGCGTTGATCCAGGTCAACCAGCTCGACAGCCTCGACCTCGCGACCCTGGACTACCTCGAGGAGGCGCCGGTCCTCATCGAGGAGGGCAACGAAGCCGCCTACGAGCGCTTCCGGCGGGATTCGGTGACCCGGTTCGCCGGCCGGTCCTTTCCGGAGTCGGACCGCATCCTGAAGGCCTGTCTGATGCGGCCGGCCGACCGGACCCTGCTCGACGCGCTGGGCCCGCTGGGCGAGGTCACGGAATTCTACTGCCGCCAGGCCGGCGCCGGCGGGGACGTGTTCCAGGCCGCCTGGCGGGCGGTGTCTCTCGCCATCTGGAAGTACCGGGAGGGCGACTATGCCGCCTCGATGGCCTGGAGCCGAAAATGCCTCGCGTGCCCCGAGCAGAACGCGCCGCGCACGGCCACGGCGGAGATCATCCTCGGGATGGCAGAGGCGAAGCTCGGCCAGGAAGCGGCATCCGCTGCCGATCTGGCGGCCGCCCAGGCTCTCGTCGCGGGAAAATCCCGGACGACGACGCGGGGAACGCCCATGCAGGGATTCTGGTTCGACTGGGAGTACGCCTTCATCCTGCTCCACGAGGCTGGAACCTAATGAATTTCAGCCCGTCTTGAAGAATTCGCATCCCGCCACCACGGGACGATTTCAGCTCCACTCGGGAAATTGGGTCGAGTTCAGGTCCAACGGCAAGATCGACGCCAGGTCGGAATCATCGAGGCTGAAGTCAAATATGTTCAAGTTTTCAGCGATATGCGCCTTCTGTGTAGAACGGGGGATGGCAACGATTCCCCTTTGGAAATGCCACCTGAGGCACACCTGCGCCACAGACTTGTCGTGCTTCTTGGCGATCGCGGCCAGGGAGTCGTTTGCAAAAAGCCCGTGACGGCCTTCGGCAAATGGCGACCAGGCCTCCATCTGCACGCCGTGTTGCTTCAAATAATCGCACGCACTCCGTTCCTGGAAAAACGCATGGGTTTCAACCTGGTGGATGGCCGGTTTCACCCCGAAATTCGAGATCAAGTCGTTCATCTGCGTGTAATCGGCATTGCTCATGCCGATCGCCTTGATTTTCCCCTGCTGATAAAGCTCTTCCATCGCCCGCCAGGACCCCTTCCAGTCCCCTCCGGAAGGGCGATGAATTAAGTAGAGGTCCAGATAATCGACCTTCAACTTATCAATCGACGTTTGAAATCCTCTCTTCGCATTCTCATAGCCCATATCGCTCTTCCACAGTTTTGAGGTAATGAAGAGTTCTTCGCGCCTGATCCCGCTTTGTTTGATGCCCTCGCCTACTGGCGTCTCATTGTCGTAGATCATGGCGGTATCAATGAGGCGATAGCCGAGGGATATGGCGTCAGCCACACACCTCACTCCCAGATCGCCCCTCAGCGTCATCGTGCCCAATCCAATGCGCGGCATCTTCACCCCGTTGTTGAGCGTCACCCACGGGACCGATTTCTCAGGTGCGTCCGCATTGGAGGCGGCAAATATCTTCCTGCCACCCATGCCGAAAAAAATGGCGGAGGCAGCGCTTGTCTGCAGGAATTGTCTGCGGTTCATCGAAAGGATTTTGAGCGTCTTGAGCAGAAATTAAAAGGGATAATAAACAGAATCGCCGTTCCGCGTGACGGGGCATCGTTAGATTCGAGGAACCAATTCCCTGCCCTTAACGTGTACTCCGAACTAACGCGGCATTCCGGAAGCAATCCGGCAATCTTAGGATTCGGAGGCAATTCCCTTACTCTTGGTCACCAAATTGATTCCAACTTTAGAGACAGGAGGCAGTCAGACCAGAAGTGGTATCCCCGCTCGGACTTGAACCGAAGGTCCCAACCGAGGTAAGGTCGCGAGAGAACGCGGATTTAATTGATTGTTATTGATTTAAATAGTCTGAGGTTAATGGCCTTACAAAAAATTCTAGTCTGGGCCCGTTTTGTTTTGAATGAGCCCGTTGATCGAGCGGACAACTTCGGACCAACGCGGTGAACAGCAGCTCATTGTACTCCTCTGCAGTCCGAGACTGAACGATTCTCGACGATAGATTTGTCATAAACGCCTTTTTGAACCCATGCAGAAGCAATGGAGTAAAATGAATTCCGGAAAAGATCGGCTCAGGTCGGTAGGCCCGCGGAGCGGGAAGGCATTCGGGCCCGAATTGCAGCAAAAATGGCTTCGCAGGTGGACGGCGAAGGCAGATCGATTCGGCACGCTTTCGGGCCGAATGCCGACACCGCGTCCCGGATAGCCTCCCTCACGGACAACGCCAGCATAAGCGGCGGCTCGCCCACGCCCTTGCTACCGTTGATCGTTCCCGGCTGTCCTGCCCTCGGCAGTAGCGTCACACGGAATTCAACCGGAGCGTCGCTAATCGCCGGGATCTGGTATGTGCTCGCACTGTGCGTCAACAGCCTCCCCTTGCTGTCCCAAAGGAGCTCCTCGCGGGTAAGCCAACCTATTCCCTGCACGAGCCCTCCCTCGATCTGCCCCAGATCGATTCCAGGGTTGAGCGAATTGCCAACATCGTGCACCGCATCGACGCGTAGGACGCGATGCATGCCGGTGTAACCGTCAACCTCGACCTCGGCCACCGCAGCCCCGCAGGCGAAGTACTGGAAAGGGCTACCCCTAGATTCGGCCCAATCGAGCCGAAAGTCGTTAGCGGTGTGGAAACCGGTTGCCGACAGGCTGATCCTCTCTTCATGCGCTCGTTTACATATGTCTGACATCGTCACGGCCATTGACGTGCCTCGCACTACCGCTCGATCCGCAGCGAGGTCGATCCGGTCGGTGCTGATGGGCGTGAGGGACTCCTTGGAAAGCAGTTTCGCCGCCACGGGAAGGATACGCTCGCGCAGAATGGCGCAGGCTTTGCGGACGGCCTCGCCGTTGATGTCGGCGCTACTGGAGCCGGCCGTGGCCCAGGTGTTGGGGACCTTGTCGGTCGATGTCTGCATCATACGGACTCTCTCCTCCGAGAGCCCCAGCTCGCGAATCACAATGCCCCTCATCTTCGTATGCAGGCCCTGCCCCATCTCGGTCCCGCCGTGGTTCACCTGCGCGGAGCCGTCCGAATAGAGCAGGACAAGCGCACCAGCCTGGTTCTTGTGGGCGACCCCCATCTTGACCGGCGTGATTGCCAGGCCTCTCTTTATCCGCGGATGGGTCCTGTTCCAATCGTCAATGGACCGGCGCCTTTCGGCAAAGGCCGCCTCGAGTTGTACCTGGCTCCATGCCGCCTGTATCCGGTTGTCACCAATCTCCTGCTGATAGTGCGTCGTGTTGGTTTCCCCTGACCCATGATAAAGGTTCCGACCGCGGACCGTCTCGGGGGGCAGCCCCAAAGCTCTGGACACGCGATCCATGATCTCCTCTATGACCAGCATACCTTGCGGTGCACCGAACCCACGAAAGGCGGTGTTTGATGCGACATTGGTTCTCGCACTTAGTCCCGTGAATTTCACCGTCGGAATATAATAGCTATTGTCGAGGTGGATCAGGGCGGTGCCAAGAACCTCCTGGGAAAGGTCAACCGACCATCCTCCGTCGGAAAAAAGTTCGACCTCGGCGGCGAGCAAGTGTCCATCGTCGTCAAAACCCACGGAATATCGGGCTAGAAACGGATGGCGTTTCCCGGTTACGGCCATGTCAACATCCCTGTCCAGTTGGAGCCGCACGGGTTTGCGCGTCCTCATTGCAGCGAGCGCCGCAATGGCCGCAAAGGTGGTGGCCTGGGTCTCCTTGCCTCCGAATCCCCCGCCGATTCTGGGCGTTTGGACGACCACATTGGAACGCTGAATTCCGAGGACATCGGCCACGGTTGACTGGACACCCGAGGGATCCTGCGTCGACGAGCCCACCAAGATGGAACCGGATTCGCCCACCTCGGCCCATGCTGCCTGCGTCTCAAGGTAGAAATGCTCCTGACCTCCGAACAATAACTCGCCGTCAAGTCTGTTGCGCGCCCGTTCAAGCGCAGCCGTCACATCGCCGCGAGCCAGCGAGAGAGGTGGAGCGTGAAAGCTTTTCCCATTAATGGCGTTCTTTATCCCAAGGATCGGAGCAATCGGCTCATATTCGATCACGACTGCGGCCGCCGCTTCGCGGCAGGATCGAAGCGTCCGGCCAACAACCACAGCGATGATCTGGCTGTGGTAGCTCACCTCATCCCGCGCGAAGAGGGGCTCATCGCGGCCCGGCCCGATCATCCACCGACCGGGAATGTCCTCGGCAGCAAGGACACACTCGACGCCCGGCACCGCGAGCGCGGCCGTGAAATCACGACGCACGATCCTTGCACAAGCGTGCGAGGAGCAAACCGGCCAGATCTCTAGCATCGGCCTTTGCTGCGCGGTGTCGCCGACATAATGTGCTCCCCCATTGACGTGCCCTACGGCGCTTTCGTGACGGAGCCCGCGGGAACGGTCCTCGGCCAGAATGCTCCTGCCCATTTCGAATTCCGAGGTTCCGTCCTGGGCGACACTTGTTTCACCCGAAACAAACTTTTCCCAAAGGCTCACCACCAGCCCTCTCCGGAATTCCGCGCCGGCACGGACATCGTCTATCGGGCTGAATTCTGTTCCGAGCATGGCGGCAGCCGATTCCGCTGCATCCTGGATCGTTTTCCCCACAAGCGCTGCTTCGGCCTTTCGGGCGCGGACCGGCATCGCAGCCACGCCCCCGTACGCGATGCGCGCACGCCTCACCACTCCCGTCGCGTCCAGATCCAGCGAGAACGCGGCGGCAACGATGCTGATGTCGAGTTCCCGGCGTTTTGAAACCTTCATGAACTCCGACTTTCTCTCGAGGCCCTCTCCTCCCTTGAAGTGCGGAATCTCCACGCTGAAGATGATTTCGCCCCTGCGCAGGGCGGTCTTTCGATAGGCTACGAAAAAATCGCTGAGCGCCACTTTTCGCAAACCCTCGACAGATGCCAGCACAAGACTTGCATCCAGCGACATCAGAACCGGAGCACTGTCGCCAATCGGGGAAGCCGTTGCCAAGTTTCCACCGAGTGTCGCCCTGTTCCGAATCTGTCGCGAGGCAAATACCCGGAGCATCTTGGCCAGAGAGGGGAACTCGGCGCCGAGCGCCTCGCTGATCTCAGTTAGTGTAGCCGAGGCTCCGATGTTCCAGACTGATTCGCCCCGATTGATCCTTCGGAGTTCCGGGATACCCTCAGTCGAAACGAGGAGGGAAAAAGCGGCTCTCTTCTTTGTGGCCTCCACACCCAACTCCGTCGCACCCGCGACTAGCCTCGCATCGTCGTGTTCGTTTAGAGCTTCAAGGAGTCCTTTCAGTGAATCGGGTCGGATTAGACGGCCCGATTCCGTGGAGTAATCCAGCGCCTTGAGAGTTGGAGCGGGAGCCTTGAGCCGCTCCTTGAACGCATCTCCACCCCTAACCCTCGTTGCCAGTGCCGTAAGTGCCGCATCGCGAATCGGCCTATATCCGGTGCAACGGCATAGGTTACCGCTAAGCTGGTCGCTCAGTTCGCTAGAGGTACTGCAATCGCTCCGATAGTAGGCCTCGAAAAGCGACATCACAAAACCCGGGGTGCAGTAGCCGCATTGCGACCCGAAGTGGGCGACCATGGCCGACTGGACGGGGTGTAGCGCTCCCATACCCGCCTGAAGGCCCTCCACGGTGATCACCTCGCGCCCAGCGAGCGCCGGCAAGAGGGCGATGCAGCTGGTCATGGTGCGGTAGGTTGGATTTCCAACGGCGTCGCGGTCGACCAAGGCGACCGTGCATGCCCCACAGTCACCCTCGGCGCATCCCTCCTTTGCTCCGGTAATCCCTCGCGACCTGAGGAATTGGAGAAGGGTAGTCGTCGGGGCCACACCTTCCACGAGCACCTTTAGTCCATTGATGGTTAATTCGAACGAAGCTTGGGGCATTGGGTCGCAGGATCGACGGGCATTCCGTAGGGGTCAAAGAGCACTTTCCGAGCCGGTTTTGGGCAGCTCCGTTGAGTTTGGATTCTTGTTTGCGCTCAATCGCGTTCGTCGTGTAGGTGACTTTGCGGATCCCCCCGGCGGTACAAGGAGAATGGGATCACCTGTTCCCAGTTCCGCCGGCAGGAAAGCGCGATATTTGGATGTTTTTACTTCGGGCACCCTCGTTCTGATCGATCCAAATGCCCAGGATCTCCTTCTTTCCTTAGGCCGTGACACCCGGCGCAAACGTGCCCCGCAGGTGCCGCGGTACATCGACATCGACCTTGCTGTAGTCGGTTATCACCGTCTTCAGGCTTGTCCCGTTGCGACGGTTCGCTTCGCCATCGGCCGGCTTCTCCGGAACGCCTTTTTCGCAATCTGGGTGCTGGGTCGACTCGCCCGGTGAGGCTCGCTCCATCAATGTCTTCGTAAACCGCTCGATAAGCTCCACGGGCCCCTTATCAGCTCAGAACTATTGTACTGCTTCATCGGCTCGCCGAGCGCCTTAAAGTCTAGCCCGCCATAGTGCGGTGTTTTCTCGTTCGAGACCACGTTTCTGTCCGTTCAGCACTGTGACCCAATCCCAAGCCTTCTGGCTCACTCATGCAGGCGGGTTAATTCGGCCTCCCTGTGGCACGATGCATGCTATTGCGAGCAGCCAAGTAAATTAGCAAACCGTGGGGTCATCACAGGGGGCGGCATGGCGCCATTTAACCCCTTGGCCTTCCCCAAGGTTACCCTGTTTACCTTAAAACGTAAACCATTGTCGGGGAATAACTATGATGAAAAAAGGAACCGCTCTGTTCACGGTGCTTCTATGTGTAGCGCCATGGAACCCAATTTTTGCCGCTGATTCGCCTGCCGGTGGAAACCAAGACTCTTCGTCGACCGTTCCAGCAGCAGCAGCAACGCCGGCAACCTCGTCGGCCCCGAACAGTTCCACGGGGGACTCGGTGCAAAAGCTGAGTGCCTTCGTTGTCGAGGACGTGCCCGTCGACCAATCCGTGAACCCGCTGGTCCGCCCAGTTTCGTCGGTGTTCGGTGACGACCTTTCGATCATGGACACTCCCAGAAATGTCGCGAGTCTGAGTCCGGAGCTCATGAACGAACGGGGCATAGACGGTCTCGGGCCGATGCTGCAGTATGCGCCCGGGGCTTACCAGCCGTCGCGCTACGGCAAGGAGGAGGTGCCCAACATACGCGGGGATAGCGCCGACCTCTATATCAACGGCCAGCGGATGGCCGACAATCTCTACGCCCTTTTCCCTTCCTTTAACGGCGTCGGGTCGGTCGACATCGTTAGCGGTCCCGCATCCGCGGTCTACGGTGCTGGATTCCTGACAGGAGGCTATGTCAACTTTGTCACGAAGCAGCCCAACATGGCCTTCAACCAGGGGGAGATCACATACCGCATGGGAACGCTGGTGTCTGGTGGCGATTCCTACTTCCAGTCCAGCTGGCAGATCGACATGAGTGTTCCGATCATCAAGGACAAGCTCGCAATCCGTGTGAGCTACGAGGGCAAGGGCGGCGACACGTTTTTCAAGCAACTTGGCTACTATGACGACCGTGAGGATCTATTCATGGCGGTCGTTTACGAACCCAACAGCAAGTTGAAGTTCGATTTCAACGCCCAGTACTTCTACCAAAGAAGCCCGGAGTCGGGCGGCATCAACCGCCCGTGGCAGGGACTCATCGACAACGGGACCTATTTCACGGGCCTGGCTCCCGACGGACCGGGGGCCCCTGGGCCGCTGGTCCCGACAGGGACGGCAAAGATCGAGCCCAACGACGGTCTCTTCTCATATGCCGCGGGCGACTCGGCAATGGCCAACTCCTTCCACACGCAACTCATCACGACCTATGACATCAGCCCCGACCTCACACTTAAGAACCTGACTTACTTCGAGGATACCGCCCGGCGCCGGTACAGCGCCTATGAGTATATCGAATACGTGCCGATCGACGACACGTTCGAGAATAGGACCGAGCTTCACTACAACTTCGACTCCAAGATCGGCGGGGTCGACGTGAGCCACAACGTGGTCACCGGCGTGAGTGTCAAGTACGAGGAACGCGAGTCGTTCGTAAATTATTATAACGAATATGTTTATAACTGGGACGTGACCGATCCCACCGCGAATTTCAATTTCATGAAGGATTATCCCCAGGCCTACACGGACGGGCTATTGGGACCCGGCGGCCACTATTACTTCAATGACAACAACGCTCTCCTGCCGACACCCGAGACGACTTATTCGGAGGTTGATGAGATGTCGGTGTTTTATGAGCACACACTCCATTTCGGGGACAAGTGGACGTTCCTGGCGGGGGTCCGCGGCGACACGTTCCTCGCCTATGCAAAGAGCCCGCTGCTTGCCCCGGGCGAAGCCCCTCAGTGGGACCACGCAGCCTTCTTTGACCCCACGGTCAACGCGAGCCTGACCTACAAACCCGTCCCCTGGATAACGACCTATCTCACCTACGACAGGGTCTACTCAATCGACGGCAATACCACGGGCGGTGGCATCGACCTTTACGGCAACGGCAACATCTCGGCCGATGAATTCAAGAATCTGAGCGACCTATATGAGGCCGGAGCCAAGTTTGCACTCGCGAAGAACGTGCTTTTTGTCGGCGCGGATGCCTACCAGCAGCTGCGCGAGCGCACGCAGCGAGAAACGCCAGGGCCCCTCAACCTTATGATCCGGGGCGTCGAGGCCATGGCCATCTACCAGCCCACGACCCATTTTTATATCACGACGAACGCCACCTTTTCCTCAGCGAATTTCCTGAATTCATCCCCCTTTGAGTTGGGTGGCGCTTCTATCTATGACACCTATGCCCTTGGGACGGGCCCGAAAGGGCTTGGCACTGGGCTCGGGCCATTCGGCGCGCAGGCTCCGCAAGGCAACTACCGCGTCCCTGGAACCTCCAATTTCCGCTACAACGGCCAGGTGAGTTACGAGCTGAACTCCGGGCTCGGCATGAGCGTCAGCTATGAGCTCCAAAGCCCGGAAAACGGCAATCTGCTCGACCAATTCGAGATACCGTGGCAACACACGTTCAGCGCCTCGCTCTTCTACCGGCAGAAGACATGGCAGGTTGACGTGGATTTTGTGAACATCACAAACCAGCGGAACTGGGTAGCCAACGGCGACACGCTCATGGACAATCAGCTGCTCACGTTGGAAATGCCGTTCAACGTATCGGGTTACATAAAGCTGCGATTCTAACGCGCCACCTGCCGCTCACACCATGGACGTTGCGTTAAGTCGCATAACGAAGCGGTTCGGTGCGGTGTTAGCCAACGACGCCGTCGACGTTCGTGTCGGGTCTGGCGAGGTGCTCGCGCTCCTGGGCGAGAATGGGGCCGGCAAGAGCACGCTGATGAAGATACTCTACGGTCTGTACCAGCCCGACTCGGGCGGCATATCGATCGACGGCCAGCCGGTCGCCTTCTCGTCCCCGTCGGACGCCCGGGACGCGGGGATCGGCATGGTCTTCCAGGATTTCAGCCTCGTCCCGGCCATGACGGTCGCCGACAACCTGATGCTGTCCTCCTCGGGAACCCGGTGGTGGTGCGGCCCGGGAAGCAGCTCGAGGGCCAACGCCGTGAAGGCACTCGCCGCGGCGACGGCTGAGGGCCGTCCTGCATCGAGGGTCTGCGACCTCGCCGTCGGAGAGCAGCAGCTCGTGGAGCTCTCGCGCGTCCTCGAATCGCAGGCCAAGCTCATTATCCTCGACGAACCTACCTCCGTGCTGACCCCGTCCGAGACTGAGCGCCTCTACGCGAGGATCAGGACCTTTGCCGCCGAGGGGCGCGCCATTATCATCATCACCCACAAGATGGACGACGTCCTGGCCTGCGCCACGCGGGTCTGCGTGCTCCGCGGCGGTAGGAATGTGTACGAGGCCGAGCTCGGGTCCACGACCCGCGACGAGCTGGTGGACCATTTCATTGGCGAAGGAGCGGCCCCCGCAGCGGTGATAAAGCCCCCTATCGGAGGCACCCGTTTTCAAGTCTCGGGGATGTCCTGCGAGAACGGGGGCGAGTCCCTGGGTCCGATAAGCTTCGAGCTGGCGGCAGGAGAGATCCTTGGTGTGGCGGGCGTCTCGGGAAACGGCCAGCACTTGCTCAGCGAGCTCCTTGCCGGTCTCGCCAAGCCTGGGGCCGGCAGCGTCCTTCTCGACGGCCGCCCTATTTACGGCAGCGCGGCGGCGAGGGAAAGGATTGGGTTCATCCCGGAGCAGCCCAAGACCAACGGGGTAGCGAGCGACCTCGACCTCTCGACCAACCTGGCCCTGAAGCGCATCTGGCGCCTAGACTGGTTCAATCCCCTCAAAGGCAACAGGGCCGACAGCGAGCAGCGCCTGCAGGCCTTTGACGTCCGCCCCCCGAACGCCGCCCTACCCGCGCGCACGCTCTCCGGCGGCAACCTTCAAAAACTCGTCCTCGCACGCGAGCTCGGTGCGCCCTGCGACCTCGTGGTGGCGTGCTACCCGAGCATGGGCCTAGACTTGGGAGCCACCCGGAACGTCCACCGAATCCTGATCGACCAGGCGGCGGCGGGGGCGTGTGTCGTCTGGATCTCCGAGGACCTGGACGAGCTGCTGACGAGCACCCACTTCGTGGCGACGCTCAGCAAGGGACGCTTCGCAGGAATCCTCCGGACTGCGCAGGCCGACAGGCGGACCATCGGCCGTTGGATGGCGGGAACCTCATGAAGGCCGCCCCCTATGCCCGGAGGGTTTGGCCCCTGGCGGCCGGCGCCGCGAGCTTCATCGCCATCACCGCGCTCCTCTTCGGGCATTCGACGCCGTCACTGGCTGGCTTCTTTGCGATGCTGGTGAAGGGCGCGTTCGGCGACGGCTATGCCTTCTCGGAGACCCTGGTGAAAGCGACGCCAACTCTCTGGTGCGCCCTCGCCGTTGCGGTGCCGGCCCAGCTGGGTCTGATCTCCATTGGGGCCGAGGGCCAGATGTACGCCGGCGCGATCGGCGGCGGAGGCCTCGTCCTCCTGCTACCCCACCAGTCCTCGTGGGTCCTCCTTCCCCTTATGCTCGCCTGCGGGGCGGCCGGAGGGGCCGCCTGGGCCAGCGTTGCCGGTTCGCTCAAGGCTCGCTTCGGCATCAACGAGACGGTGGTCTCGATGCTCCAGAACTTCATCGCGATAAACCTGCTCGAGTACCTGATCCACGGCCCTTGGATGGCCCCCAACAGCGGCAACTGGCCCCAGACGGCCGAGTTCCCGTCGGCGGCCGTGCTCCCGCCGATTGTGTCGGGCCTTCGCACGCATGTCGGTCTCTTCGGCGCCGTGGCCGCGGCGGGTGTCCTTTGGTTCATCGCCGGCAAGACGCGCTGGGGGCTTTCGGTGAAGGTCCTGATGAGCAATCCCAAAGTCGCGGGCCAGGCGGGACTGAACCACGCCGCCTACATCGTCGGCGCGATGGCAATCGGGGGTGGCCTCGCCGGCCTCGGAGGCATCATGGAGGCATCCGCCGTGCAGAACCGACTCGAGTCCGGATTCCTTCAAGGCTACGGCATCAGCGGCTACCTAGTCTCGTGGCTTGCGGGCCACGACTTCCGCTGGATCGTCCCCATGTCGCTCGTCATGGGGGCCATCCTGACCACCGCCGACACCCTCCAGCTCTCCGCCGGCCTGCCGGCGTCGAGCGCAATGATTCTCCAGGGCGTGCTATTCGCCTGCATCCTCGGATGGACCTCCTACGCAAGGAGCAGGCGATGAGCGCCGGAAAAATAGCGGTCGACATGCTGGTCTCTGCCCTACGCAGCTCCACGCCGATGGCATTTGCGCTCTGCGGGGAGATCCTCGGGGAGCGCGCGGGCATAGTGAACATCGGGATCGAGGGGGAGATGCTCGTCGGCGCGGCCACGGCCTTCGCAGTCACCGTGGTGACAGGAAGCCCCTGGCTCGGACTCCTCGCCGGCGCCGGCGCCGGATTGGTCCTCTCCTGCGTCCACGGGGTCCTCTGCCTCTTCTGCAGGACGAACCAGATCGCCTCCGGGGTCGCGGTCCTGGCGATCGGCGCGGGCTGCAGCGCCTACTACGGAACTCCCTACGTGGGCCGCCAGATCAACGGCTTCTCGCCGATTTCGATACCCGGGCTGCCGGCGGCCCTTGCCGAGGTCCTCCGCTCAATCTCGCCGACCATGGTGATCGGCCTGGTCGTACCGCCGGTCCTCGCAGTCTTCCTCTTTATGACGCGAACGGGGCTCCGCTGGCGCGCCGTCGGGGAGGCGCCGGCCTCGGCACGCATCCTAGGGATTAACCCGAACACCTTCCGCTGGGGCGCGATACTCGCGTGCGGATTCCTCGCCGGCTTCGGCGGGGGCGCGCTGTCGGTGGATTATGCCAAGGGATGGTCCGAGGGAATGACGGCTGGCCGCGGCCTCGTGGCCATGGGCCTGGTCGTCATGACCCGCTGGAATCCGGCGTGGACGACACCCGTTGCGATGATATTCGGTGCCGCCGAGAGCCTCTCCCTCAGCATCCAGTCGCACGGGGTCGGCGTCTCCCCTTACCTCCTCTCCCTCTTCCCCTACCTGGCCCCCCTCGTCATCCTCGCGCTCCACGCAAAGTTTAGCCGAAGGCAGGGCCACATGCCCGCCAGCCTGGCGGACATCCTTAAGTTCAGCGCCTGAACCCCTTCTTATGCCAAAACCCACCGACCCGTTCATGGAGGCCGCAATCGAGGAAGCTCGCCAAGGATTCAAGGAAGGGGGCCTGCCCATAGGCTCGGTCCTTGTGCTCGACGGGAAGGTGATCGGCCGCGGTCACAACCGGCGCGTCCAGGACAACAGCGTGATCCACCACGCTGAGATGAACTGCTTCGAGAACACGGGCAGGCTCCCGGCGGCGACCTACCCCCGGTGCACGCTCTATTCCACCCTCTCGCCCTGCCACATGTGCAGCGGCGCCATGATTCACTACGGCATCAGGAAGTGCGTAGTGGGTGAGAACCGGACGATCATGGGCGCCGAGGATTTCCTTAGGTCGAAGGACGTCCAGGTCACGGTAGTGGACAGCCAGGAGTGCTTCGACCTCATGGCGGCCTTCATCAAGAAGAGCCCAGAGATATGGAAGGAGGACATCGGCGCCTACAGCCTGGGCGACGGTTTCCTGAACGAGGACAAAGCCTAGGCCCGCTGACATGCGCAATATCCGTTGCCTTATCCACGCCACGGCGCTCCTCGCGTCATGTGTCGGAGCCCGAGCGGACGACTACAAGGTCGGCTTCATCTACGCCGGCCCGAGGGCCGACGCCGGTTGGTACGCCTCCCAGGACGCTGGCCGGATGTACGTCGAGGCGAACATGCCCGGAGTCAAGGCGATCGTCGCGGAGAACATCCCGGAGACGTCGGACTCCGAGCGGGTTATGGAGCGCATGGCCCGTTCCGGCGTGAAGGTGATCTTCGCGGCGAGCTACGGCTATTTCGAGAAGGCGGAGCGCGTCGCGAAGCGCTTCCCCGAAGTTTCGTTCATGCACAGCGGGGACGGCCAAGTCGGCTACCACATCGGCAACTACTTCGGGTCCACCGAGGAGGCCATGTACATCGCCGGTATAGCGGCGGGCCTTAAGACCGCCTCCAACAAGCTGGGCTATGTCGACGCCCACCCGATCCCGCTCCAGATCCGCGGGATCAATGCCTTCGCGATGGGCGCCCGGTCCGTGAATCCCAAGGCCACCGTGCAGGTCATCTTCCTCGATACATGGAAGGACCCGACGAAGGAGGCGGAGGCAGCAAACTCGCTGATAGACCAGGGAATCGACGTCCTTGCCCAGGAGGTGGACTCCAACCTCACTATGGCCCAGGTGGCGGAGAAGCGCGGAATCTCCTTCATCGGCCAGTACTATGACGCCAGCGCCATAGCCCCCCACGCCTGGCTCATCGGCAACTACTACCACTGGGGTCCGATGATGGTCTCAATCGTCAAGGAGGTCCAGGCGGGCACATGGAAGGAGCGCCCGATACTCGCCACTCTGTCGGGAGGCCAGCTCCAGATGACCCCCTACGGCCCGGGCATGCCCGAGTCGGCGAAGCCCATCCTCGACAAGGCCATCGCCGAATTCAAGGGGGGCGCCCGCAGGCTCTGGACCGGGCCGATCCTGGGCCAGGACGGGTCCGTCCTGGTTCCCGAGGGCGTCGTCCTTAGCCCAGAAAAGGTCACCAACATGGACTTCTTCGTCCAAGGCGTCGTCGGCAGCCTCGCGAAGTAGACGCCGCATAGCACCCTTCCGCCATGAAGCAAGCCGAGTTCTCCCATGAAGTCCCGCGCAGCCTGGCGGCAATCAGGCCCGCTCCGCCTGCAGGCCCAAGGGGCGCCAGGATCCTGGCCGGCGGCCAGAGCCTCGTGCCCCTCCTCAACGCCCTGACGGCGCGTCCCACCATCCTCATCCAGATCAACCGTGCCGCTAGACCCGGAGTTCCGAAGCCATCGCTGGCCAGCTCTGCGGCTTCAGGGGCGACGTCGGGATCCTCGCGAAGGCACACAGCCCGGCCGCCGAGCTCGCCGCGGCCGGCCGAAGGCTAGACGCAAGACTTCAAGCTCCGACCCAAAACCGCCCCAAAAGGAAAACTCTATGGACCACAAATCCGACGTCAGGGAACGCGTGTTTCGCGAACTCCGAAAGGTCGCCATCGCCGACAGCCGGTTTCATTTCGACTTCGGCGAGTTCATCGCCGACTTCGAGGGAAGCGACGCCGCGGTCGCGCGGCTCGTCTCGCACCGCTTCTACCAGGAGAGCAAGGTCATCTTCATCACCCCGGACAATTGCATAGAGCAGCTCCGCAACCAGGCCCTGCGTGACGGCAAGACGATCCTGATGACGACATATTCCATTCGCCGCGGCTTCTGGGTCCTGGATCCGGCCCGCATTCCCAAGGAGCTTTATCTCTATGCCTCTACACTCGACGGAATGGAGCGAGTGGGGACGCCCGTCACGCTCGCCGAAATATCATCGATGCCGGCCCTCGACTACATGGTGACGGGCACCGGGGCCATCAACGAGGAGGGCGTCCGATTCGGCAAGGGCCATGGCTTCTTCGACGTCGAATGGGGCATGCTCTACAAGATCGGCAAGATCAGCCAGGCCACGCCGGCCGCTGCGGTGGTGCACGAGTGCCAGATCCTGAGAGAAAAGCTCAAACCCGACGTCTTCGACACCGTCGTCGACGTCGTATTCACCCCGAGCAGGACCATAGAGGTACCCAACGCCCAAAAGCCCGCGCTGGGGATACTCTGGGATGTCCTCGACCCAAAAATGTACGACACCATACCCCCGTTGCAGGAGCTCAAGCGGATTGAGGAGGCCTCCCAGAGATGATTGAGGCAAGGATCATCTACGCGGACGAGGACACGTTCTGGTCAAACTTCAGCTGGGCCGAAATTGCGGCGCTGCCGAACAAGGACTCGGTCGTGGTCGTGGTCCCCGTGGCCGGGATGGCGGACTGGGGACTCGGCGCGCCGTTGTACCTCGAGGAGATCGTGCTCTCGGCGGTTCTGAGGCAGGCCTCGCTCGCCCGGGGCGACCTCCCGCTCCTGGTGACTCCACCAGTGCGCTTCGTCGTGGGACCCGGCCACGACTGCGCGTTTCCGCTTCCTCCGCCGGCAGCCTGCGCACTGCTCGAGGAAGTCGTCCTCTCCGTCAAGGCATCGGGGTTCACCAAGGTGGTACTCTTGAATTCCAGCCCTTTCAACGAGGAGCTCTGCGACGCCGTGGCCAGGGACCTCCGAATCGCGCATGGCATGCAGATGTTCTGCGTGAACATGAGCGCTCTCGGGCTCGACCTCGATCCCACCCGAAACCCGGACCGGCGGCCAATAGCCGCCCTCTTCGTAGCGCTTGACGGCAGTTCGCCCGGCGACGCCCCCTTGGCTGCGCTGGATGGCGCGTCGGTCCATCTCGCGGCCCTGCTCCGCGAGGTCCACGGGCGGCCTCCGCTTCCCCAGGAGGGCAGGATGACTCCGGTACCCGCGCCATGAACACAGGCGACGCCTTTCTCTCCTATCGCTCGAGGTACCTGCCGGCAATGACGCACGCCCAGATCGAGGCACTGCCCGACAAGGAGTGGGCACCGGTCATCCTCGCAACGGGCGCGATAGAGCAGCACGGGCCCCACCTTCCGGTTTCCGTCGATGCATTCCTCGGCCAAGTCTGGCTTTCCCTGACGCTTCCGCGCATTCCCGAGGGGGCTTCCTGCTACGTGGCGCCCCCCATCACCATCGGCAAGAGCAACGAACATGCCGGGTTTCCGGGAACCCTCATAGTTTCGAAGGCCACCCTCCGCGAGCTCGTGCTGTGCGTGGCGCGCCAGGTGAAGTCTTGGGGATTCGGAAGCCTGGCGATCCTCAACACTCACGGCGGCAATATCTCCGTGCTCCGTTACACCCTCCGGGAGGTGAGGGAGACATTCGGTCTCAGGGTCTGCTTCCTGAAAGGCGACGCGAGGCTCGGCCTTTCCGATCAGGAGGCCGCCTACGGGTTCCACGCGGGCGAGCTTGAAACCTCCCTGATGCTGGCAACCGTCCCGCAGCGCGTGAGGATGCAGTCGGCTTCCTGCGAGTACCCGGCTAGCCTCGGGGATCCCGGCGAGCTTCGACCGGAGGCCGCCCCAGCGACCTTTTCCTGGGCCACCCAGGACGTCTCCAAGTCCGGCATCATGGGCGACGCCACCGCGGCCTCCGCTGAGAAGGGGCTGCGATGGCTTGATCTCGGCGCCGCCCGCTACGCCGAGCAGATACTGGATCTCTGCAAGGAGGGCCGGGACCGTGGGGTGTGACACGGCGGCTGGCCGGGCTACCCGGCACAAGATTGACCTCGACGCCTACTGCGAGCGGATCGGGTACTCGGGATGCAGGGAGGCAAGCTTAGAGACGCTCCGCGCGGTCCACAACGCCCATGCGACCTCCATCCCGTTCGAGAATCTCGACGTTCTGGCCGGACGCCGGATATCCGTCGATGTCGCCGAGGTGGAGCGCAAGCTAGTCCGGGACCGGCGCGGGGGCTACTGCTTCGAGCATGGCACGCTCCTCATGGACGCGCTGAGCCAGATGGGCTTCGAGGTGATCCCGATAACCGCCCGCATCCGATGGCAGGTCCCCGCTGATGTCGTGACCAACCTGGGGCACATGCGCCTCCTCGTTCGCCTGGGGGACCGCTCCTACGTCGCCGACACGGGGCTTGGGGCCACCACCCTCCCAGAGCCTTTGCTTCTCGAACCCCACATCGAGCAGCCGACCTCGCTCGACATCCGGCGCCTCGTCCCGGTCGGCGAGGAACTGCTTGAGCAGGTGAATTTTGGGTCCGGGTGGGTGGATATCTGCATGTTCCGGCCCGTTGGGGTGCCGGCTCCCGACTTCGAGCTAGGGAACTGGTACCATTCCACCCACCCGCAGTCCCTCTTCGTGTGCAACCTTGTCGTCGCGCTCCCGGGAGCAGACCACCGCCGCTCGCTGTTCAACCACGAATTTGTCACCCGGTGGGTCGACGGGCGCACAGAGAGGGAGATGATCGGCTCTGAGAGGCGCATGCGCGCGGTCCTGAACGAGCACTTCGGGCTCAATCTATCCCACCACGATCACCTCTCCTGTGAGGGCCTCGCTTGGCCCCGCTGAACGGAACCCTTCCACCCATGCTCATTCACCAACTCCTCATCGACGGCGCCAATCGCCGTCCCGAAAAGGCCGCCTTCACGTGGGTGGATCGCGGCAAGACCCTGACCTACGCCGAGGCTGTCGCCCAGACGGACCGTTTCGCCGGTGCGCTCGCGGAGCTGGGTGTCAAGAAGGGCGACCGCGTCTCCATTGTCGCGCATAACGGCATGGATTACCTCCTCGCGATGTTCGGCTGCTGGCGGATAGGGGCGATCGCAGCGCTGGTCAACGTGAAGTTTGCGAATGAACTCGATTACTATTTCCGGGACCACGAGCCGGTCGTCGCGATCTACACCCAAGACCTTGTCGATCAGGTGAAGCGCGGCGCGGCCGGCGTGACCTCGGTCCGCGCCCTCGTCTGCATGGACGGCCCACAGGAAGGGGCGCTCAGCCTACCGGCGCTGCTCGGGGCCGGCCTGCCACCGCCCCCCGATCCAGCCGACGAGGACGCGATCGCCCACCTCTCCTACACATCGGGCACCACGGGACGCCCAAAGGGCGCGTGCTTGTCCCACGAGCCCACAGTCCGCGCCACGCGCTGCATAGCCGAGCGGCTCAGGCTTTCGTCCGAGGACAGCTCTTTTGGGCCAACGGCCCTTTCGAGCTCCTACCAGCTCGTGGCCAACCTCCTTCCCGCACTCCATCACACCATGAGCATCTGCGTCATGGGGAAGTGGAATCCCGAAGCCGGCTGGCGCAAGCTCGACGAGAACCGCTCGACCGTGCTCGCCGCCAATCCGACGTTCCTGACCGACGTGCTGCTGGAGTCCCGCAGGCAGCGGCGGCCGCCGCGCGGTCTGCGCATGGGCCTCTCGGGGGGCGGCCCTGTCCCGCCGCCGCTCAAAAAAGCATGGCGCGACGTCCTCGGCCTCCCGCTCGTGGAGAGCTACGGGCAGAGCGAGCTCGGGGGTTTCGTGGGCCTCGGCTCGCCAGACCTCCCGTCGGACGCGCGGATGGGCGCCATTGGGCGTCCGCTACCCGACAAGGAGGTGAGGATCTTCGACTCGGGCTCGAAGGAGGTATCGGCGGGGGAGCTTGGAGAGATATGCATCCGCGGGGGCTTCATGAAGGGTTACTGGGGGAAACCTGAGAAATCCGCCGAGGCGACGAGGGGCGGATGGCTGCATACAGGCGACGCAGGCACGATGGACGCCGACGGCTACGTCACCCTGAGGGGCCGCTTCTCCGAACTCCTGAACGTCGGGGGACGGACATGGTTTCCGCGCGACGTCGAGGAAGCGCTCTGCGGCGTTCCCGGCGTCCAGGCCGCGGCCCTAGTTGGGCTTCCCGTCGGCGAGGGGGAGCACAGGCCCGTCGCCTTCGTCATCGCCGAAGCGGTGGGATTCGACGGCCGTGCTCTCCTTTCTGCCATCGCCCCGGCCGTGCCCTACGACCTGGAATCCATGCCGATCCTCCTGCTCCCCGAATTCCCTATGACGCCGACGGGAAAGATAGCCAAGGCCGACCTGCGCGACCAGGCGGCGGCGGGGAAGTTCGGTGCCCTCTAGGGGCGCCGCTACCGGCCCAGGCCAAGAGCACCAGTATCCTGGGCGGGGCCCGGTGCCGGTGTCGTTAATCTCGATTCCGTGCGGCTGGAAGGTGCCCCACTACCGTGGCAATGATCCGGACACGCCCTCCACGAAAAAATCCATCGCGGAAACCCTCGCGGGGTCGAGCGTGGCGCCCGCCGGGACAACCAGCGCACCCTCGTTGCTTCGAATGGGGCCCGCCCAGAGCTTGCGCCTGTGGCCCTTGAACTCGTCCACGATTTCGTTCAGGCGCGCCTTCTCCGCGCCCGAGAGCGCCGGCCCGAACGGCGCCATCTGGATCTGGCCGCCCGCCAGCGTCGCGAGGGTGGGCCGCGCCTTCCAAGTGCCGTCCCTCACCTCGCCCACGACGCCGAGCATCATGGGCCCCCAGCGGAAATAGTTACCCGCAAGCCAAGCATGGGGCGCCACGCCGGAAGCGTCGTAGTATTGTCCTATGAAGTAGATGCCCCGCTTCTCGGCCACCTGGGCCATCGTAATGTTAGAGTCCACCTCCTGGGCCAGCACGTCCACCCCCTGGTCGGCCAGGGAGTTGGCCGCCTCGGCCTCCCGGACGGAGTCTTTGTAGGTGTTCAGGAAGATGACCTGCAGCGTCGCCCTTGGGTTGACCAACCTCGCGCCGAGGGCGAAGGCGTTGAGCCCGCGGAGCAGGATGGGGATCGGATGCGCCGAGACGTAGCCGAGCTTACCTGAGGCGCTCTTCATTCCGGCTGCGACGCCCGCGACGTACATCGCCTCCTCCGTGGAACCGAAATAGTTGCCAACGTGGTAGTCCACCTGGCCGTCGCCGCTGTGCATGAAGACGGTGCCAGGGAACTTCCTCGCGACTCGGACGGCCTTGTCGAAATAACCGTAGCTGGTGGCGAAAATGAGGCTCACTCCCTCGCGGGCCATCCGCTCCATGACCCGCTCGGAGTCCGCAGTCTCAGGTACGTTTTCCGCAATCAGTATCCTGACGCCAGGCATGTGGTCCTGGAGGTACTGCCGCCCGGCGTCCTGGGCCGCGTACCAGCCCGCGTCGACGCGCGGGCCCTCATATATGAAGCCCACCTTGAAGGGCTCCGGGTCGCCTCGGGCGAGCACCGGTCCAATCCACAGGAGGAGGATGCCCATCACCGGCGCGTTGCGGAATGGGATCCCCATTGCGTCTCAGTACCTGGGCGAGTCGCTAAAGCCCGGGCGCAGGCTCTTGGCTCCGATGTCCTCGTGCCAGAGGTCTGGCCTAGCCTTGATGAAGTCCTGCATCATCTCGAAACAGTCGAGGTCATGGAGGACCTCCACCTCGATCTCCTTCATGTCGAGGAGGTACTCCGCTCCCCGCGAGGTGCGGTTCTCCCCGACGACGCAGCCCTTCACACCGTAGTGGACCATCGTACCCGCGCACATGTGGCAGGGGGACAGGGTCGAGTAGACGACGCATTCCCTGTACTCGCTCGGGGCCATGCGGCCCGTGTTGTGGAAGCAATTCATCTCTGCGTGCTGAATTACGCTTCCACTCTGAACGCGCTGGTTGTGGCCGCGGCCGATTATCTTCCCGTTCCTGACGATCACGGAACCGATTGGGATCCCCCCCTCCGCGAGGCCGATGCGCGCCTCCTCGATTGCTGCTGCCAGGAAGGGGTCGTCGGGATGCCGGGTCATTTCGGGTCGGTTCATTTCGTGTTGGATTAAGGGTTCAGCACGGGTGCAGCCACGAGAAGACAAGCCGTGCGCGATCCTACAGGTAGCAGGCACGCGGCCGTGCCGACCCATCAGGTGACGCGAGTCTTGGGATCTTCATGGATTTCCCGGCAGTGGTTTACGTGTGACGGTAAACAGGGTAATCGAAAGGAAGGCCGAGGGGACATATGGCGCCATGCCGCCCCCCGTGATGACCTCAAGATTTGCTGATTTACTACCAGCGCACGGAAGCATTCCCCATGCCACGGGAGGGAATCAGAACTGTCATCTTGACGAGAAAAGCGCCCCGTTTTGCGGGATGAAGCGGACCAAAAAAAACCTGTAGAGGTTGACCCGACTTTCCGCAGAACAGTGCAGGTTCGTTTGGATGCAATTCTCCGATCGCAGCGGAGAAAGCGGGGCCACTTCCCTCCTTGGGCGGTATCAGCGGCCCGACGGTCAATTTTCACCCAATTTGCGCCCAAATCTCAGTGAAGGGATTGCTGCAGGGTGACCCTCGCACATGGGAGTATTTGCAAGGTGGTATCCCCGCCCGGACTCGAACCGGAATACTCGGTTTAGGAAACCGATGCTCTATCCACTTGAGCTACAGGGACATAACCAACAAAGAAAGAACCCGACCGCTACCTTGACTGCCCTCCTATTGACGCCGAGACAAATGAACCAGAAGGCCGGGCCACCTTGGGGCCGAAACAAATAGAGGATCGATCGGTTCCCGGTCAACTTCCGACACTCAGCGTCCGGTGCATGAAGACCAGACGGGGCGGAAGTCCTGCAGTGACCGCGGTCACCGATCGAGAAATGAGAGGACGATCGGGTTCGTCCATTCCGGGCGCTGCACAAACGTGTCGTGACCCGTTCCCGGAAGGATCCAAAGCTGGGCCCCCGGTATCGCGCGATAGATCTTAAGGGTGTGCTCCAGCAGGATCTCGTCGTGATCCCCGGCCATCACGAGCACCGGCACATGGATCTTGTGGAGCAGCTCGAAACTCAGCTCGTCCGGCGTCGGATGGGTGACCCAGAGCTGATTGAGCTTCGCGCTAATCACCTTTGCGTGCTCGGGACCGTCCGGCGAGTAAAGGGCGTAATAGGATCCGGGATCCGCGGCCCTCAGCTGGTCAGGCCGGGTGGTCCTCATCTCCTCGAGGTCCTTCTCCGAAAGCCCGCTGGGGTCCACGTTCGCACCGGTTACGACGACCCTGCGGATGAGCTCGGGGTAGCGGACCGCGAGCATGAGCGCCTCGATCCCCCCGTCGCTCCATCCCACGACGTCAACGCCCGAGACGTTCAGCAGCTTCAGGAGCGCCGCAGTATCCTCCGTCATCCGCGCATAGGTCATCGGCCCCTCAACGTCGGGCGAGTGGCCGTGGCCCGCCTGCTCGGGAGCTATCACCTCGTGCGTGCGCGAGAATTCCTCGATCTGCTTTCCCCACGCGCCCCTGATATCTCCCCCCCCGCCGTGGAGCAGGAGCAGGGGCCGTCCCGTTCCATAGACTTCAAAATAGATCCGGTGGTGGTTGACGACGGCCCAATGGCCCTCGCCGGCGGCCTGAAGCGGGGTACCGAGAGCCCCCACGACCAGGAGGCACCCTAGGAGCGGTACAATTCTCATTAATCAAATTCCTCCGAATGGAATCGAAGAGCAAATGGGAAGTGTCTCCCATCGCTTGAAGCTAGGGTCATGGATGCGATGGGATGAAATAGACCTTATCGGTTGCCCACGAACTGAATGCACCTCTCGGCGTTTCACGAATGGCCTAGCCCGATCGCCAACACTCCTCCTCCATCGAGGAGGGCGTTATTCCTGCGTTACGCCCTGGCAGGCCAACACCCCATACCTCCTCGCCAGAATAACGGCTAAACTTGCGCGGTATTTTACGACCCTCCATTCCGGAGGGTTCGGAAGGAAATTTTTATGGGAATCATACTCTTGGTCTTGCTCTTCTTGCTCCTGGTAGGATCGCTGCCGACGTGGCCCCATAGCCGAAGCTGGGGTTATTATCCGAGCAGCGGCCTAGGCCTAGTGCTGTTACTCGTCGTCATCCTGGTGATTACGAATCGTTTCTAGGCGGCTATTCCCCCCCTTCTTTATGGCACCCATCTTCCTAGCCCTATTCCTCATCGTCTTTGGTCTGAACCTGATCTTCGGCCTCTCGATCCCGATATGGGTCACGGGGCTGTTGGCGCTTGTGGCCGGAATCCTGATCTTGATGAAGCGCTTTAATGTCTGTGTCACCCCGCGCGGCGCAGGGACCAAGAGCGCTCCGAATCCGGACAGTCACTAAGTCGGAATTCCAGCATTCCCAAGTGGAAATCGCCGCCCAAGCGTATGCCCTACGCCCCGACGTTGTAGGTTCGTGCCTGGGCCTGGCTTCGGGCGCGATGCGCCGACCGCCCTCATCCTGGCCGGCCCATGGACTAGAATCCACAAATCAGGGCGGTGCATCGGGAACTCGGGCCGATAACAACCTTGTTTCCCGAGAGCGGCTCCATTCCCGTACCCGGGAAATTGCCTCGGGCGCCGGGCGCCCGCCCTCGGGGGTGGCCCAGTGCGACTATGAGCAGGCAAAGCGAGAACTCACGGGCGAGCGGGATTCCGACCGGCAGGAAGCCCGGCTGACCTGGGCGGGCACGCCCTGAACCCTACGGTTCCGCGTCTTCCCACTCTGCCCTTGGAGTCCAGCAGCCGATCCGGGAGGGCGAATGCCAAAGGGGTCATTCGACCCAGAGCTCGACCTGGTGCTCGCGGTGGTCGTCACAGAGCAGGATCGTCCTCCCGTCCACCGCCTGCCCATCGACGGACAATGAACCCACCGGTGACTCCGGCGAGCGCCGCGTAAAGGTAATGTGGTACACGGTCTGCCGAAAGCGGTAATGAACCTTGTAGGTGCTCCAGGCGGCCGGCATGCGGGGATCCAGGCGCAAGTGCTCCCCCTCGAGGTTTACCCCCAGCAGGCTCTCGACAAGAAGGCGGTACATCCAGCCCGCCGATCCAGTGTACCAGGTCCAGCCGCCCCTTCCCTGGTGGGGCGATACGGAATAGATGTCCGCTACGACGACATAGGGCTCCACCTTGTAGACGGCAACCTGCTGCGAGGTGGAGCTGTGCCGCACAGGGTTTAGCATCCCAAAGTATTCCCATGCGCGCTCGCCGTCCCCCATTTGGGCCAGGGCCATTGCCATCCAGATGGCCGCCTGGGTGTACTGCCCCCCATTCTCGCGGACCCCGGGGATGTAGCCCCGGATATAGCCCGGATCCATTTGCGAGGAGTCGAAGGGCGGCGTCAGCAGCTGCACCAGCCCGAGATCGCGATGCACCAGGCGACGGTCCGCCGATTGCATCGCCTGCAGCGACCGGGGGATTGCGCCCGCGCCGCTGATCACGGACCAGCTCTGCGGCAGCGAGTCGATCTGGCACTCCGAGTTCAAATGCGAGCCGAGGGGATCCCCGTTGTCGAAATAGGCGCGCCGGTACCATTCGCCGTCCCAGGCGCTTGCCTCGATGTTCACCTGCAGCTTGAGCGCTTCGGCAAGACAGCTTTCGGCAAAGGCTGTATCACCATGGGCGCGCGCCAGCGGCGAAAAACGGGTCAGGACGTCGTGGAGAAAGAACGCAAGCCAGACGCTCTCTCCCCGGCCCTTGTTTCCCACCCTGTTCATGCCGTCGTTCCAGTCTCCGCAGCCTATGAGGGGCAGGCCGTGGGCACCCAGCCGCATGCCCTTTTCGATGGCCCGGACACAGTGCTCGTAAAGCGTGCCCTGGGACTCCGACCGCTCTGGCATCTCATAGTAGGCCTCCTCCTCCGGCTTGACCGCCCTGCCCTTGAGATACCCGACCTTCTCGTCGAGCACACCGACATCGGCGACGCAGGCAACGTAGCGGCAGGTGGCGTAGGGCAGCCAGAGCAGGTCGTCCGAGAAATGCGTCCGCACGCCGCGGCCCGAAGGTGGATGCCACCAATGCTGCACGTCCCCCTCCAGATACTGGTGATCCGCAGCGCGCAGCAGGTGCTCGCGGGTGAGAGCGGGCTCCGCGTGGACCAGCGCCATAACGTCCTGCAACTGATCGCGGAATCCGAAGGCGCCCCCTGACTGGTAGAAACCCGTCCTGCCCCAGAGGCGGCCGCTGATGGTCTGGTAGATCAGCCATCCGTTCGCCATCACGTTCACGGCCTGGTCGGGGGTGTCCACGTTGATGGCTCCGAGCGTCCGGTTCCAGTAGGCCCATACCCCTTCAAGTTCCTCGCGGGCCGCGTCCGCACGGCGGAAGCGCTGCACGAGGGCCTGGACATCGGCCACACCGCGGCCGACCCCGAGACGGAAGCATACCTCCCGCTCCTCTCCCTCGGGCAGGTCAAGGGCCACTTGCACCGCGCCGCAGGGGTCCAGGCCGGCCCCGACCTTCCCCGAAAGCCGGGCGCGCCCGAGCGCAGCCGGCTTCGACATGCGCCCGTTCCGTCCGATAAATCCCGCCCTGTCCCCGGCCAAGGTGCGGGAGGGGTCACTGACGTCCACAAATGCGATCCGCTCCGAAAAATCGATATTGTAGGGATTGCGCGCCAGCAGGGCGCCCGTCTTTGGGTCCACCTCGGTCCGCACATGGAGCAGGCCCTTCTGCCTCTGTTCACCCAGCACCCACTCCCAGTATCCGGTGACGGAGACGCGCCGGGGCCTATCCGAGACGTTGCGCAGCTTCAGGACCGTGAATTTCACGGGCGCGTCGACCGCAACGTAGACCCACAACTCCGAGGCGATCCCATGCTCGGTGTGCTCAAACACGCTGTAGCCGAATCCGTGGCGTATGACGTAGGGTGTCTCCCCGCAGGCGGGCAAAGGTGTCGGGGACCAGAATTGCCCCGTCTGCTCATCTCGGATGTACAGAGCCTCTCCGGTCGTGTCCCGGACAGGATCGTCGCTCCAGGGCGTCAGCCTGAACTCATGGGAATTCTCGGACCATGTGTAGGCGCAGCCGCATTCAGAGACGACCGTGCCGAACGAACGATTGGCGAGCACGTTGACCCAGGGAGCCGGGGTCGTCTGCCCTTCGTGCAGGGTGATGACATACTCGTGCCCGTCCTTTGTGAAGCCCCCGAGGCCATTTCGGAAGATGAGCTCTCGGGAGGGGGGCGGCACCGAGTCGTCCAGCCTCGCCGAACGGGTGGGCACAAATGCCTCCCTCGCGGGCTCCTGCACCTTGCGCCGTCCGAGCTGGTCCTCCAGGCTCCCGTCCTCGGCGTCGATAAGGACCCTGGCCGCGGCCAGGAGCAGCATCAGGTCGTCGTTCGGGAGCTGCTCCAGGCCGCGGACAAAAATGCCGCCCGGCTTATCGAGCCTCTGGGCCTCGCTTCCCAGGCCCACCATCCCGGCGATCAGGTCCTGAAGGGATTGCCGGTAAACCGAGATGTCCTCCACAATGATCATCATCTCGACCGTCAACCCCTTCGCCCGCCAATAGGCGTGGGCCGTGATCATCTGGCGGACGATCTGGAGGTGCTCAAGGCCGCTGATCCGGAGGACCACGATCGGGACATCACCCGAGATGCCGTAGCTCCAGAGTCCGCTTTGGTTGCGCCGGTTCGCCCCCAGCACGCTCGCCTCGGCCCGGCGCGCGGGATCGGCAAATATCAGGGCGCTGGCAAGGCGCCCAAAGAGCTGGGCTTCCCCCTCGGTGGCGTCGAGCTGACGCAAGGTCACCTGGCCGTGAGTCCATGCGAGATCGAAGGCCCGGTCCGCCATGCGCTTGCCCTGATATTTCTCAAGCAGGGCCATGGCGACCGTGCGGCTCTCGGCCACCCCCGTCACCAAGTCCACCACGGCCGACTGGTCGGGAGCCAGGGTCAGGGAACGGCGGAGGGAGATGATGGGGTCGAGAACGGAACCGACGGTGTTCGAGAGAGGGGTTCGGTGCGCCATTGCGGCCGGGTTGGCCAGGGTTCCCCCGCGGCCCACGAACTTGAGGCGGTCTGTCTCGCACGAAACAGTCCCGTGGCCGTCGCCCTGCACCACCATCAGGTGCAGGAGCCAGGGCGGAACCTCCTCCGGCGAGCGGGCCCGGCGCGTGCAAAGGATTGCGGACGGCTTCTGCAGGAACTCCGTCTGGACGAAGAGATTGCTGAATGCGGGATGGGCCGCGTCGGCCGCAGGGTTTGCAAGGACGACCTCCGCATAGCTGGTCAGCTCGATGACGCGGGTCTCCGTCGACCGGTTGGTGATCGTGGTGCGGCGCAGCTCAACGTCGTCCTCGGGCGAAACGCATATCTCCATATAGACCTCGATGCCCGCATGGACCTGCCGAAACTCCGCCCGCGCCGTGCTGAATATGGCCTCGTAGCCCCTTCCCGCGCATTGGGTGGGTTGATGGGCGGCGGACCAAAACTCACCCGTGTGAAGGTCCCGGAGATAGACAAAGGTTCCCCAGCAATCGAGGGTCGAGTCCTCGCGCCACCTGGTGACCGCCAGGTCGCGCCAGCGGCTGTAGCCGCCGCCCGCGCTCGTGACCGCGACGTGGTATCTGCCATTGGACAGGAGATGGGCCTCAGGCGAGGGAGAATTCGGAGTGGTGAAGATGCGGACCGCGTTATTGGCCTCAACGGAAACGATCCGCTTCGTCTCCAGGGCCAGATCCTCCTCCAGGACGCTTGCCGCGGCCTTCGGAGGGCGCTCCTGCAGCAAAAGGTCCGTGGCCTTCAACTGGGGGCAGGCCATGAAGCGCCGCTGCATTGGATTGTCCTTCAGGAGATTGTCGAGCGCCAGGAGGCTCATTCCCTGGTGGTGAGCCATGAAGGACTTGATCGTGACACTCGTCTCATCGGGCGGCTGGCGCGCGGGGGTGTAGTCCACGGCCTCGTAGAACCCGAACGACCCCAGCCGCTGCTCACCGGCGAGCCGCTGCAGGTTCTCGCAGGCCTCGACCGGTGCCACCATCAGCGCGATCGCGGTGGCGTAGGGCGCTATGACCATGTCCTCGGCCAATCCCCTCTTCAAACCCAGCCCGGGCACGCCGAAGGCCCGGTACTGGTAGTTCATGTCGACATCAGTGCGATTGTAGCCCGACTCGGATATCCCCCATGGCACCCCGCGTGCGTTGCCATAGCCGATCTGCTGCCGCACGGCCGCGCGGCAGGTGTAGTCGAGCAGCGTGTTCTCGTAGTTGGGCATGACGAGAAGCGGCATCAGGTACTCGAACATCGAGCCGCTCCATGAAACGAGAACCGGCTCGCCGCCCGACGACGCGAGCAGCCGACCCAGCGAAAACCAATGGTCTGCGGGGGCCTGCCCCATGGCGATGGCAACGTAGCTGCACAGCCTCGCCTCAGAGGCCAGCAAATCGTAGAATCCCGTGTCAAATGCGCGGTCGGTGACGTTGTACCCCGTGCAGAACAGGTTCCTTTCGCGGTTGAAGAGAAAGGAAAAGTCCATCTCAGCGAGCTGATCGCTCTGCGCAACCAACCCTTGCACCGCGAGCATTCGCTGGCGGGCGCGGTCTCCCGCCTCATGCAGGCATCTCGCGAACTCCGGTGAGGCGGTACATCCTTTCCCCGAGACGCCGGGCCCTTGGTCCAGCACCGAGATCTCGCGCAGGGTCGGAACCTGGTCGAGCACGAAGAGCCTCTGGTACAGGCGTTCGGCCTGGGCCGCGGCAACGGGATCCTCCGCATTAGGGTCCAAGGGCACCGCACCCGCCTGGTCCCTTCCCCCGCACCGCTCCTCCGGGGGGAGCGCCGTCCAGGGCGCCAGAAAACGCGCATCCTCCAGGTGGTCCTGACAGCTGAGGGCGAGGGTTGCGCCCCACGCCCTGACCTGTTCGCTCCGCCCCTCCAGGGAATGGACGAGCGCCTGGGCCTTGACCGCTAAGCTTTCCAGCACTTCGAGCGTCGCGGTCATGCCCTCGGGCGCTTTTTCAAGGTCGGAGTCGAGGCCTTCCAGAGCGTCGCCGTCGCCCAGCAGCCCCCTGAGTATCCCTGCCGTGTCGCGAAGGCCGGAGAACACCTGGGCTCCAAGGATCTTCTCGTCGGGAAGCTCCCTCAGGCCGGCGCCGTGGACGAGCAGGTGCCCCGCAAGATTGCCGCTGTCGACGCTCGACACGTACGCGGGTGGAAGGGGCTTTAGCGTGCGGGTGTCGTACCAGTTGTAGAAATGCCCCCGGTGCCGCTCGAGCCGCTCCATCGTCGCCAGGGTCTTCTGGGTGCGCAGGATCATCCCTCCGGCCGAGATGTATCCCAGGTCCCGCGCCGCGAGATTGGCCAGGAGGGCCAGTCCCATGTTCGTGGGCGAGGTCCGCGAGGCTATCCTTGGCGACGGCACCTCCTGGAAATTGTCGGGAGGCAGCCAGCTCTCGGCCTCGCAGACGAAGGTCTCGAAAAAGTGCCACGTGGCGCGCGAGGTCGTGCCCAGGAAGGCGCGCTGGTCGGCCGTGAGGTTCGGGACTTTGACCTCGATCGGCTGGCTGATCCACCAGGCAATCCATGGCGCCGCGAGCCACAGGCCCAGGATCGGATACGCGCCGAGCCCCTGTTCCGGCCGGTAGGCTCTCACAACCCCGCCTACCAGGAGGGCGAGCGTGGGGGCGACCCACATCGTTGCCACGAAACCCATGAACCCAGCGGGCGGCCCCGCCTCGGATTCTACGGACGTCCGCCATTCGAGGAGGCGCCTGTGGGTCACCAGGAGGCGAAGGAGCGTTCTCGCGACGGCGTCGATGCTGATGAATGCGTCGTAAGGCAGGAAGGCCAGCGTGAGCGCGACCTGGCAGAGTTGCCTGGAGAACGCCCGGCAC
>Ga0302278_10000308_pt1 | contig 64456 bp, 53 predicted proteins | sample III_Bog_N3_2_FD_194543 | JGI IMG/M metagenome (GOLD analysis project Ga0302278, IMG submission 194543) | Peat permafrost microbial communities from Stordalen Mire near Abisko, Sweden - III_Bog_N3_2 | ecosystem: Environmental > Terrestrial > Soil > Wetlands > Peat | place: Sweden: Abisko...
CGCCAGTGGATGGCCGCCCGCCTTGGCGCGCAGGGCGGCAAATCCCGCAGCGCACCCAAGCGCACCGCCGCCCGCGCCAACGGGGCCCTTGGCGGCCGCCCCCGCAAGTCCGCTGTCCGCTAATACTTGCCTTAGCTAAGTGGATCATCATCTCCCCGCATTTTTACGGCCACCAGACCCACCCGCAACCTGTCCAATCACACTCTGTCTCACAACAGGGGGTCACCCACTTGTTGTCAAGCCCCCAACCTCGCATCTCCCTCATTCCACAGAAAAGATGGGTGGCATAGGAGTTATGCTCCGCTTGGTATACTGGAAGTAGTGAAGTAGAAAGCAAAGCCCGGATGCCCGCCGGGCTTTTCCTATTGCAATTGCCGGCTTACCGGCCGAGGGTGTTGTCGAGTTGGTGACTCCCCTCCGCCATCTCGTTTGTTTCTTAGACTTTAGCCGGATAGGGGGGGAGGGGGTAGCCCACCAAACCGCCATCCGATTCGAAATCCGCGGCCGCCACCTTGCACGAGTGGACGCACAGGCCACGGAATCGCAACCGACCGGTACACTAGACCCATGCTCGACGAAGCCACCTTCCGCCGCGAATCCGACAACGCCCTCGAAGCCCTCAAGCAGGCCCTCATCGCCGCCGAGGACTCGTCCGGCAGCTTCGAGTTCGAAGACAACAACGGCGTCATGAACATCGTCTTCGAGAATGGCTCCAGCAAGTTCGTGGTCACGCCCAACACACCAGTCCGTCAGGTCTGGATCTCCGCGCAGGCCACCAGCTTCAAACTAGAGTGGTCCCAGGCCGCCGGCGCATTCGTCCTGACCAAGACAGGGGAGGCCTTGATCCCGCTCACCGAGCGCCTGCTGCGGGAGCACCTCGATGATCCGTCCATCACCCTCCGCTAACTGCGGATACCGGCGCGCATAAGGAGCTATCGCCGGTCTGTTCGCATTTTCGTATGCTCGTAGCAAGCTCCATCCGCTACACTGCTTATGAATGCCCAAATACATCGCGCGGGTGGTTCCGAGCGATCCAGCAATTCACCATCTGTCCTGCGACTTCGTATCGCGGCCCGGCGTCGAATACTGTTTCACCGAAGCCGCGGCGCTGTCCTGAGCAAAGGCTACTGTATTCTTTGGCTTACCAAGCTGTCCTCACCTTCACGGAGTTGCATCTGGCCTGAGCAGACTGGAAGGTACCATGGCACCCATGTCGACGCCGCAAACACTCTCGGTCGCGATCATCACCAAGAATGAAGAGGCGAATCTCGCGCGCACGCTGGCCAGCGTCCAATTTGCCGACGAGATCATCATCCTGGACTCCTCATCGACCGACCGCACCGTCGAGATCGCGCTCGCCTTCAACGCCAAGGTCTTCGACGAGGTCTGGAAGGGTTTCTCCGGCTCGAAAAACTCCGCCATCGAAAAATGCACCGGCACATGGATCCTTTCGCTGGATGCCGACGAAGAACTCAGCCCCCAGCTTCAGGATCAGATACGGCGCCTGCTGCCCACCAACCCGCCCACAGACGCCTACTACCTCAAGCGCCGCAACCTGTTCCTCGGCCGCTGGATCAAGCACGGCGGCTTTTATCCCGATCCCAAGCTCCGCCTCTTCCGCCGCACCGCAGCCAACTTTACCCAAACCCCACGCTTCGAGAACCGCCCTGTTCACGAGACCATGGCCTTCGACGGCCATGCCGCCACGCTGGATTATGACCTGATCCACCACGCCTACCCGACGCTGGAAACCTACGTCGAGCATATGGACCGCTACAGCACGCTTGGCTCCACGCTGCTGGTCCAGGCCGGCAGGGTCAGCCGTTCCTGGCCGGCCTTCGTCTGCAACGTGCTCATCGTGCCTCAACTCATGTTTGTGTGGAACTACATCTTCCGACTCGGCTTCCTGGACGGCCGCGAGGGGCTCCTGCTCCACCTCTACCACGCGACCTACACCAGTTGGAAATACGCCAAGGCATGGCAGGCAAATCGCACCGGCCAGGCCTGAGGCGCCTTACCAGGGGAGCGATTCACCCAGGTGGAAGAAGCCGCCCGTGGGACCGTCCTCCGGCAGCGTCGCCAGTTCCACGCTGGTTTTGGCGCCGTCGCCGATCTCCATCACCGCGCCCTCGCCGCCCATATCGGTCTTCACCCAGCCGGGATGCGCCGAGTTCACCTTGATTTTGGCGCCCTGCAACTCGTGCGCCAGGTGGATGGTGAACGAGTTCAGCGCCGCCTTCGAAGCGTCGTAGGCAAACGTCTTGGCATCGTAGATCGGCGACCCTGGAGTCGCGTGCAGCGTCTGCGACCCAAGAATGCTGGACAGGTTCACGATGCGGCCCGCCACGCTCTTGCGCAGCAGCGGCAACAGCGTTTGGGTCAGCGCCACCACGGAAAAGAAGTTGGTCTCGAAGGTATCGTGTAGCACCTTCGCGGAGGTCGTGCTCGTCGCATTCTTCGCCCATGCGCCGTCCCGCGGATCCAGCATTACACCTGCGTTGTTGATCAGGATGTCCAGATGTCCGAACTCGCTCTCAAGGTACTTCGCCGCCGCAACGCGGTCCGTGTCGCTCACCACATCCAGCTGAATCGGCCGCACGTCCACGCCCAGGCTGCGCAGTTCCGCGGCGGCTTTTTCGCCATTGGCCAGGCTACGCGAGGCCAGCACGATCGTCACGCCAAGCTTGCCCAACTGCTTCGCCGTCTCCAGCCCAATGCCCTTATTCGCGCCCGTAATCAGCGCAACCTTATCTGTCCCATTGCTCATCGAGTTCCATCTCCGTCCAAAGTGTCGGACACGGTATCAGATGCGGCGGCGTGCAGAAGATCTGCATATTTCTTTGGCAGCGCCCGCCGCTTCATGTCCCGGCCTACGACCACGTGGACCGTCTCTCCTTCGCACAGCAGCAGCCCGTCGGCGACGCGCAGGATTCTGTAGCCGAAGCGGATAATCGGCCCGCGGACCCTGAGCACACGCGTCTCCACGACCAACTCGTCGTCGTATCTGGCCGGTGCTTTATACCGCGCGGTCGCCTCGACTACGGCGATCACGCAGCCTTCTTCCAGCTCCATGCGGCCGTACTCGATTCCGTTCTGCCGCATCAGTTCCACGCGCCCAACTTCGAACCACACCAGGTAATTTGCGTGATACACCACGCCCATCTGGTCCGTCTCCGCATAGCGCACACGCACCCGCGCGTGGCCCACGGCCGTACTCAACTCCGCTTGCTGGCTCATCCTTCCAGTCTACTGAACCGTTCCCGTCCCGCGGGCGGATACACGAGATTGTGCTCCCCCTCGCGTTTCATCCGCAGCCGGACTAATCTATTACCTCCATGACTATTGAACCCACCGACGCACTGCTTGTCATCGATCTGCAGAACGACTTCTGCCCCGGCGGAGCGCTTGCCCTGGACGGCGGCGACGAGATCGTTCCGATAGTCAACGCGCTGGCAAGCCGATTCGCCCATGTTCTGCTCACCCAGGATTGGCATCCCGCGGGCCACGTCTCCTTTGCCAGCGCCCACCCCGGTGCGCGACCGTACGAGAGCATCGCCGGACCGTACGGCACGCAAGCTCTGTGGCCGGATCACTGCGTGCAGGGAACTGAGGGTGCCGCGCTGCATCCCGGGCTGAACATCCCGCACGCCCAACTCATCCTGCGCAAGGGATTTCGCCAGAACATCGATTCCTACTCCGCGTTCCTGGAGAACGACCACTTCACGCCCACGGGCCTGGCGGGTTACCTGCGTGAGCGCGGCCTGAAGCGCCTGTTCCTGTGCGGACTGGCCTACGACTTCTGCGTGCGCCACTCCGCCATCGACGGCACTGCGCTGGACTTCGAGTGCATCGTGATCGAAGACGCCACCCGCGCCGCTAACCTGCCCGGTAGCGTCGACGCCACGGATCTGGCCTTCAACGAAGCCGGCATCCAGTGCCTCCAGTCCGCAGACCTGTTGCCCCACTGATCCTTTGATCTGCGGCTGATAATCTGCGGCTGAACTGCCAACGGACGACCGGCACCTATTTACTACCCAGGTTCCACTTTGGCATTCTTCCGGTTTTCTTCAGGAATCTTCGGCACTACCCCTTGACTCTTTCGCCACCCGGTGTCACTCTAGGCACATCGCACGTCTGTGTTATCGGACGTGCGCTGCGGTCCTTGCTCTGGGTCCGCCCGCAATCACAATCTATGGCAACCATGATGGCGTCCGTCGAACAGCGGGAAGTGCTCCGTTGCGACCGTTGCAACCTTGTGCAATTCCGCACAGCCAACGCCATGTGCAGGCGCTGCCACCAGGGTCTTGAGGTGGAGCCACCCGTTGCGGAACCGGCCCCACTGGCCCTGGTCTCTTCCCAGTCGGAGAAAGACGGTGGTCTGCAAGTCGCCACCGCGGTCCGCGACCTTCGTCACGTCCGCAATCTCTCCCAGCGCCAGCTCGCCGCCCGCATGGGCGTGCCGCGCACCTACATCTCCAAGATTGAGAATGGCAAGGCCATGCCGACTTTATCCTCGCTCGATCGCCTGGCCAGGGCGCTCAAGGTGGACATCGCCTCGCTCTTGCGCGATGCCAACACGCGTCATCGCGACGAGACGGCCGTGCTGACGGCTGACCCATTCCTGGCGGAGATTGCCGCATACACCTCGCAGTTGGACGCGCTACAGCGCTCCATCTTCCTCAACCACGTCCGTGAACTTGCCGCAGGCCGCCGCCGCACCGCCTGAGGTTGCTCTCAGGCGGTGGGCCGCGCCATTGGACTAGGTGCGGATGATGAACGCGTAGGCGTATGGATTGGGTGCTTTATCGGGCAGGCTGAGGGTCAGGCCGATGGCGTCCTGCACGAACTTCACCGGTCCAGCGCCGATCAACTCGACGCGCTGGACCGGCCTGGGCAACGCAGATGAGCCCTTTGTCAGAGTCTTGATGACGAGTTTTCCGTTGGCAGGCCAGCCGAGGGCGAAGGCGTACAACGTCTGCCCTTTGGTGGTGAAGCGAATGTCCTCCGCGGTGTAAGGGCGTTGCTTGCGCTCATTGAACTCCCCGGCAGCCGCGTCGGGCGGGCCCTCGCCGTAGACCGAGAATGGACGCGTCCCGTAGATCGCCTCACCGTGCTTCGGGATCCAGGTGGCGATGGCCTCGAGAAACGCGCGTTCATCGGAGTCGATCTGGCCGTCCCCGGTGACCGGGATATCGAGCATCAGGTTGCCGTTCTTGCTGACGATATCGATCAGCGAGTGGATGACGTAGGTGGGCGTCTTGTAGCCGTGCTTCTCGAAGAGCGAAATGTCATAGTGCCAGTTGCCGATGCAGGTATCGGTCTGCCAAGGCTGGGCGAGGATCTCGTCGCTCTTGCCGCGCTCCATGTCCAGGGTGAAGGCGCCGGCCTCCGCGGGCCGGGTGTCCTTGGTGGTGAGGACAACGTCGAGGCGGCCTTTGTCGCGAATGCTGGTGTTGTAGTAGTGGGCGGCGATGGACAGGCCGTAGATGCCGTGGGGCAGCTCAGAGTCGTCGAAGTAAAGCAGGTCGGGCTTATAGCTGTCGACCAGGTCCTGCGCGCGCAGAAACCAGTTTTCTGCGAACTTCGGGTGGGTCAGCGAGATGTCTTCGTGCCACTTCTCGTCGTTGTCATGGAGCCACTGGGTGGCTTCGGCATCGGTCTTGATGCCGTCGGGCATCACCACATTGCGTCCGGTGTACAGGTCCTGCGGGTCCAGGCCTTCCCACCACTTTCCCTTGCCGTCGGCCTTGGTCAGCGTGTAGGCATCGTAGCGGACGCCTGCGAGCGGCCCTTCGGCGTCGTAGTTGTAGGAGGTCTGCAGCCAGTTCCATGCATGGGAGCCGTGGTTGGAGACGGCGAAGCGCAGGCCGCGCTCCCTGGCTAGCTTGCCGTAGATGCCGACAATGTCCTTCTTCGGGCCGATCCGAACGGCGTTCCACGGGGTGTAGCGCGAGTTATAGGTGTCGAAGTTGTCGTGATGGTTGGCCAGCGCGGTGAAGTACTTGGCCCCCGCGGCGACGTAGAGGTCCATCAACTCGGCGGGCTTCCAGTTCTCGGCCTTCCACAGGTTGGTGAGTTCCATGAAGCCGAATTTGGAGGGGTGGCCGTAGGTGGCGAGGTGATGGTTGTACTGCCGGTGGCCCTGGATGTACATCTGGCGGGCGTACCAGTCGCCCTGGCCGGGGACGCACTGCGCCGACCAGTGGTTCCAGATGCCGAACTTGGCGTCGCGAAACCAGTCCGGCGTGGTATAGGTCTTCAGGGAATCCCACGTCGGCTGGAAGGGGCCGGGCGCAATGCGCGGCACGGGCGCTTGCGCCAGCATCCGGTTCGCACGGGATGCGAGCACGGCCCCAGGCGCGGCGGCGAGGGCGGACTGGAGCAGGCGGCGGCGGGTGATGGTGCGTCGGAGCATGGCGAACCTCGCAGAAGCGTTTGGGGCCCGAGTTCGATGGAAACCGACGACCAGCCCGAAGCCGCGAGTAGCGACTTCGGGCTCCTGCCGCGGCGGCGTCTCCTAGGTGCGGATGATGAAGGCGTAGGCGTATTCGTTGGGCGCCTTGTCCGGCAACGTCAGCGTCAAGCCGGTGGCATCCTGCGCAAACTTCACCGGGCCACCGCCGATCAGCTCGACGCGCTGGACCGGCCTGGGCAGCGCGGACGACCCCTTGGCCAGCGTCTTGATGACGTACTTGCCCGCGGCGGGCCAGACAAAGGTGAACGCGTAGACGGTTTCGCCTTTCCGAACGAAGCGAACGTCCTCCTCGGTGTAGGCGCGCTGGCTCTTCTCGTTGAAACGCCCGGTGACGATATCCGGCGGCCCTTCGCCGAAGACGGCAAACGGCCGCGTGCCGTAGATCGCTTCGCCGTGTTTAGGAATCCAGGTGGCGATCGCTTCCAGGAAGGCGCGCTCGTCGGAATCGATGGTGCCGTCGCCCTTTACCGGGATGTTGAGCATGAGGTTGCCGTTCTTGCTGATGATGTCGATCAGCGAGTGTATGATCGACTTCGGCGTCTTGTACTTGTGGTTCTCGAACAGCGAAAGCTCGTAGTGCCAGTTGCCGATGCAGGTGTCGGTCTGCCAGGGCTGGGCGAGGATTCCGTTGGTCTTGCCGCGCTCGATATCCAGTGTGAACGCGCCGACGTGCTCGGGCTTGATGTCCTTCGCGGTGAGCACGACATCGACGTGGCCTTTGTCGCGAATGCTGGCGTTGTAGTAGTGCGCGGCGATCTCGAGGCCGCGTACGCCCAGCGGCAGTTCGGAGTCATCGAAATAGAGCAGGTCCGGCTTGTAGGCGTCGATCAGGTCCTGGGTGCGCAGGAACCAGTTGTCGGCGAAGGCTGGGTTCTCCACCGGGTACTCCTCGTGCCAATGTCCGTCCTTGGCCGCGTGGAATGCGTTGGCGTCTTTGATCGTGGTGACCCCGTCGGGCATCACCAGATTGCGGCCGGTATAGAGTTCCTGCGGATCGAAGCCATCCCACCACTTGCCCTTACCGTCGGCCTTGGTGAGGTTGTATGCGTCGTAGCGAACGCCGGCCAGCGGGCCTTCGGGGTCATAGTCGTACGCCACCTGCAGCCAGTGCCACGCGTGCGAGGAGTGGTTGGTTACGGCGAAGCGCAGTCCATGCTCTTTGGCCAGCTTGCCATACCTGCCGACGATGTCCGTTTTCGGCCCGATCTTCACCGAGTTCCAGTTGTGGAATCGCGAGTTGTAGTTGTCGAAGTTGTCGTGATGGTTGGCCAGCGCGGAGAAGTATTTTGCCCCGGCAGCCACGTAGAGGTTCATCAGCTCTTCGGGCTTCCAGTTCTCCGCCTTCCACAGGTTGTCGATCTCCATCCAGCCCACCTTGGAGGGATGGCCGTAGGTCTTCAGGTGATGGTCGTACTGACGGTTGCCCTGGATATACATGTTGCGGGCATACCAGTCACCCTGCTCGGGCACGCATTGCGCGCTCCAGTGGTTCCAGATGCCGAACTTGGCGTCGCGGAACCAATCGGGCGTGGTGCAGGCGGTCAGTGACTCCCAGGTGGGCTTGAAGGGGCCGGGGGCGATCTTCATAGGGGCGGGCGACTGGGCGAAGAGGCTGCGGGCTCGTCCATTGGACAGAAGCGCGGCGGCGGGAGCGGCGGCGAGGGCGGACTTCAGCAGGCGGCGGCGGGTGAACCGGGTGGTGGACATGGCCGCCATCATAGACCGAACTGGGTAGGTTGGGGAAGCGTTTACCTCCCCGATCTGAAAAGTGATGCGGAATCAGCCGCCCGGTGCGCCGCGGGCTTTCCCTTTGCTCATGTCTACGGGATCCCGGGCGTGCAGGTTCGCTCGGCCAGTAGTCCTCCACAGCGGTTCCACGCGTAGAATCAAGCCATCGATGAAGGTATCTTCTCCCCAATCCGACCCGTCTGCCGGGGTAGCTGTTGAGTCCTTTGAAGGCGACTACCGGCCCTCTCAGGTCGAGTTGCCGTCGCTTCCCAATATTCGACTCGAGCCGTTGCAGGTCGACTTCCTGTTGCGGTTCGCCGATGCGCTGAACACAACCCTCGACCTGAACACACTGATGCATCGCGTGGCCGACCTGGTGCGCGCCGTCATCGACTACCGCATCTTCGCAATCCTGCTGGTGAACGACCGCACCGGCGACCTGCGCATGCGCTTCCAGACCGGGCACATGCCGGAGGTGGAGCGGATGCGCATCAAACTCGGCCGCGGCATCGTGGGTCAGGCGGCGCAAGAGCGCAGGTCCATCCTGGTTCAGGACGTTAGTCAGGTAGACAACTACATCGTCGCGAACCCCAACGTGAGGTCTGAGCTTGCCGTGCCGCTCATCGTCAAGAACCGGGTGATCGGCGTCATCGATCTGCAGTCGGAGTTGCCCGGCTACTTCACCGCGGAGCACCAGCGCCTGCTGGAACTCACGGCCTCGCGTATGGCGATTGCGGTGGAAAATGCGCGGCTCTACACCCGCGTTTCCCGCCAGGCGCAAACGCTGAGTGTGCTGAACGAGATATCGCGCGAGATTACCAGCATCCTCGATCTGGACGACCTGCTGGAGCGCATCGGCCACCTGATGAAGCGCGTCATCGACTTTCAGATGTTCACCATCCTGCTATGGAGCGACCGCACGGAGCGCTTCGAGCACCGCTTCAGCTCGCGCTTCGGCGAACGCATCACGCGTGAACACAACGTGCAGTTGGGCGAGGGGATCATCGGACATGCCGCGCAGATGCGGACGCCCGTGCTGGTGCCGGACGTGCGCAAGGACCCGCGCTACATTGTCGCCAACCCGGAGGTGCGCTCGGAGCTCTCTGTCCCGCTGCTGTACAAAGGCAAGGTGATCGGCGTCATCGATCTGGAACATACGAAGGTCAACTACTACAACGAGGACCACCAGACCACGCTCTCCACGCTGGCCGCGCAGGTAGCGATCTCCATCGCCAATGCGCGCCTGTACCAGCGTATCCACGAGGAGGAGCAGCGGCTGGAGCGCGACCTGGCCATGGCGCGCGAGGTGCAGTTGCGCCTGCTGCCCAGCACACCGCCGCAGCCCAGGCACGCTGAAATAGCAGCGGCGTTCCTGCCGGCTCGCTCCATCGGCGGCGATGTGTATGACTTCATTGAGTATGGGCCTCCGGGCAACGAGCTCTACCAGACATCGCAGCCGGAGCGTATTGCGATTATGCTGGGCGATGTCTCCGGCAAGGCCGCGCCGGCGGCGCTTTACGCGGCGCTGGTCTCAGGCGTTCTGCGTTCACTGGCCGCGCGGCATCTGCCTCCCGCGGAGCTGTTGGCGGAGTTAAACAACCAACTGCAGGAGCGCAAGCTGGACTCGCAGTACGTGACCATGCTGATGGGCCTGTGGAACGATGACACGCGCACGCTACAGATTGCCAATGCAGGCTCCGTGCAGCCGCTGTACGTCACCAATGTCGCGAATGCTGCAATCGCTTCGAGCGGCGGAAAGAAGCGCCAGCCGAGCACGGCAGAATGTGCGGAGGCGAGTCGCGGTGTGCGTGTCTCTACCATCGAGGCGGAAGGCTTCCCGCTTGGCATGTTTCCCAACGCCGAGTATGAGGAGTTCTCGATTGCCGCCAACCCCGGCGACCTGCTGGTCTTCTTTTCCGACGGCATTGTGGATGCGGAGAACGCCGAGGGCGAAATGTTCGGCACAGACCGGCTCTCGGCGGTGCTGCGCGAGCACCCGTCCGCCTGCAACTCCGCGCAAACCACTGTGGACGCGATCCTTGCGGAGGTCGCCGCCTTCCAGTCCGGCACCGCCCACTTCGACGATGAGACGCTGGTGGTGCTGCGGGTGCTGTGAACCCTGGGAAGGGAAAGTTCCCCCGGTGGGTAACTATAAAATTACTAACTTCTGCCGATATTCATACACATGAAGTTTTTGTCTATGATTTTGCTTCGTCTCGTCAATGGTGCAACGCGGTGACGACTCGTTCCTTGCATCGGATTTGTGCTGCACCAGAACGCGCCAATACCCCGTCCGGGCAGAGTTGGTCTGTCTTGCGGATTGCGTCTCTAGGCTTCGCCTTCATGTTGGGTTGCCTATTTATGGTTTCCGGCTTGTCGATGTATAACATGCATGCCATTGTGAGCAACGAACTGGGTCGTTCCCGCACTCTTTATCCTGCCAATGCGATGGCAACCGACTTCGAGCGGCAGATCCTAAACGCCCGCATCTTCTTCATTTATCACGTCACCATCCAGAAGTCAGGAGCCTTGCAGCAGGGTTGGGATCACTATCACACGGCCGAAGATCAGTTGCGTCAGTTGGCAACTCTGGTCCAGCAGCACGAAGAGCTTCGCGATCTGCGTCCCCAGGTAGCCAAGCTTACTTCGGATCTGGATGACTACTCTATCTCCACGCAGGCCATGCTCGCCATGGTCCAGGGAGGCGCGCTGAGTGGACCCGTATACGATGCGCAGGTGAAAGATTGGGCCAGCCATGGGGCCGTCCTGGTCACCGATGCCGGCAGCGTGGAAGCACTGACGGCTTCCGCAGGTCAACAGTCGTCCGACGATATGGTGTCTGGACTGCAGACAGCTTGCAAGGTGTATGGGCTGCTCTTTCTTTTGGGCGCGCCTCCGCTGGTCTTCGTCGTCTGGAGGACCGTGAGGAAGATTCACGGCGTACTCAGCCGCAGCGTCGCCGAACTGAGCGACGTGTCCCTCAGCCTTGTCGCTACCGCCAAGCATGTGGCCGACGAGAGCCAGTCGCTGGCAGCAAGTTCCTCCCAGCAGGCCGTTACCATCGAGCAGACCGCGAGTGCCAGCTCCGAAATCAGCCACATGGCTTCCCGCACCACGACAGATTCAAAGACCACCGCGGAGATGATGGTGCACGCCGAAGAAACCCTGGGCAGGACCAACCTCTCGCTCGCCGAGATGGTCGGCGCTATGGAGCGGATCCAGTCAGCCAGCCACAAAATCTCCAAGATCATCCAGGTAATCGATGGAATCGCCTTCCAGACCAATATTCTGGCTCTCAACGCCGCGGTGGAAGCTGCCCGGGCAGGCGAAGCCGGGATGGGGTTTGCGGTGGTGGCCGACGAGGTGCGCGGTCTGGCGCAGCGGAGTGCCCAGGCCGCGAAAGACACTGCCGATCTGATTGTCGAATCCATCGGCCATTCGAACGAAGGCAAGTCGAAGGTGGACCAGGTAGCTGCCGCCATCCAGGAGATCTCATCGCAGATTGCGAAGATCAAATGCCTGGTCGATGACATCAACCGGGGCAGCGTCGAGCAGTCCGGCGGAATCGAGCATATTGCCGACACCATCAAGCAGTTGGAAGATCTCACCCAGCGCAATGCCGCCGACGCGAGGGATGGAGCGACCGCGGCGATAGAGCTGAACGAACAGGCGAGTTGCATGGAGCGGGTCGTGGAGCGGCTCAGCGTCCTGGTGGATGGCAATAATACCCATCCCCCCAGCACCAGGCGGGCAGCATCGCCTGACCATGAGTTGCTTCCCGGCTTAAGCCGGATCTAATTCGGAAGTGCTTCGGAATCAGTAGCCGCCACTGGGTGAAGGCGTCGCGTGCCCGGCCAGCTCTGCCAGTATCTTCACACTGGCGCTTGCCCCGATGCGGGTCGCGCCTGCATGCAGCATGGCGCTGGCGTCGGCAAGAGAGCGGATTCCACCGGAGGCTTTTACTCCGGCGCGCGTACCGGCCACTCCGCGCATCAGGGTAATGTCGTCCACGGTCGCGCCGCCGGACGAGAAGCCGGTAGACGTCTTGATGAAATCCGCTCCGGCCGCCAGAGCCAGCTCGGATGCGCGCAGCTTCTCCTCAAAGCTCAGCAGGCACGTCTCCAGGATGACCTTGACGATGGCTCCGGCTCCGTGGGACAACTCCACCACGCCGCGGATGTCCTGCCTGACCGCCTCAAAGTCCTCCTTCGATCCGGACTTCAGCAGCCCAATGTTCAGTACCATATCCACATCGTGCGCACCCAGCTTCAGCACGCGCTTGGTCTCGTCGCATTTCGATGCCGAGAGCGTCGCGCCGAGGGGAAAGCCAACAACCACACCCACCGGGACGCCGGTTCCCGCCAGCGTTTCTGCCGCGACACCGACCCAGGCAGGGTTGACCATGGCGCACGCAAAGCGATGCTCGGCGGCCTCGTGGCACAGGCGAATCACCTGCGCGCGGGTAGCCTCCGGCTTCAGCAGGGTGTGGTCCAGCACGGCCGCCAGCGATGCGGCGGACGAGAGCGCATGAGCTGCAAAAGAGGTTGCGTCAAAAACGGAGGGATCGGCGATCGAGAGCGGTGGTGTGGTGTTCATTTCGTTTGCGATGCTCCTGCCGGGACATGGACTGCCCGCTACTTTCTATCATAGGCGTGTTGCGGTTGGCGCAACAGCCAGCACGGTCGTCCTAGCCCGCTTGGCTCCGGCTTGACATGGCGCCGCGCTGCCAGATACAACGGCATCTCCGGCCAGTTCCACAGTCTGCGCAGTCCCAAGGAGACCGCGATGAACTCTGTCGTACTGGATGTCGCCATAGGTATGGCGTTTCTTTACCTCTTGCTCAGCTTGATCGCCTCGGTGCTGCAGGAGCTTCTGGCAACGTTCATGCAGTTGCGCCCCGCAAACCTGCAGCGCGCAATTCACAGCCTTCTTACGGGAAACTCCATCCAGTCCGGAATGGACCTGGTGGACAGCATCTACAACCATGGGTTGGTTCGCGGCCTCTACTCGGATCCGAAATGGGACCAGAACCCGGACCGTCAGAAGATGAAAGACGAAGAGGCCGAGGAACCCAAGACCGGGTTTGTCGCCTGGTCGAAGAGAGTGTGGGCGTACCTGAGCGGTCGGCCGCTGGACCCGCTGCGCCAGTTGCTACGGAGATTGATTGGAATCAAGCCGGACAAAAATGTCCACTGCGTTTCCAGCCAGTTGCTGCTCCCGGCGTATATCCCGGCGGATACGTTTGCCCTGGCGATGGTCGATCTGCTCAATCGCAACAAGACGATGGGCCCCGCGGCCATGACTGAGATCCGGGACTTTCTTGCAGCTCACCACTACGAGTTCCGAGACAACAAAGCGACCGAGGCGATGCTCGCGCTGGCGACCGATGCGCAGGGCGATCTGAAGAAGTTCCAGCAAAGCCTGCAAAGCTGGTATAGCGCGTCGATGGATCGTGCTTCCGGCTGGTATAAGAAGTACACCCAGCAAATGCTGCTGATCATTGGCTTGATTCTTGCTGTCACCTTCAACGTGGATAGTCTGCGAGTCGCGCAGACGCTGTGGACCGACCGCGATGTTCGCCAGGCGATGGACAGTGCGGCCACCGACTACCTCTCCAAGCAGCCGAAGCCGGCAACGGCAACGGCCCCGGCTGCGCCCGCACCAGCCGCGCAGCCCGAGGACTTCAACGCCCTGGAGACGAAGCTCCAGGGAACGGTGACCACCTTTCAGCAGGTAACCACCCAGACGCTTCTGCCCGTGGGCTGGGCGCAAGGCAGACACCCGTTGAGCGCACGCTTCCAGTTGCTGCGCGATCAGCCTCGGCTTGCAATCCGCCGCGGCTGGCAACTGCTGTGGCGAACCAAGACCATGGTGATGCTGTTGGGCTGGATATTCACCGGCGTAGCCATCTCCCTGGGCGCGCCGTTCTGGTTCGACACCCTCAACAAGTTCATGGTGGTTCGCAGCACCGTCAAGCCACAGGAGAAGAGTCAGGACGAGCCGTCCAAGAGCTAGCCGCTGCACCGCGCGGGCGTCCGGCCATTGTCGGGCGTCCGTTAGAGCAGATCTCCTGTCGATGTATAGGTGGGCCGCCAAGCTTATGGTCGTTTTCTCCCATGGAGAACGACACTCCGCTCCATTCCACGCTCCACCACGATAGGAAATCTCCTCTAGTGATTGGGGTCGTTCGGGAACAGGCGGATGTCCGGCACGTTGCGGTACACCTCGGCATAGTCCATTCCATAGCCGATGACGAACTGGTTGGGAATCTTGAAGCCGACATAGTCCGCCTCAATGGGGACCAGGCGGCGCTCGGGCTTGTCCAGGCAGGTTGCAATCTTCAGCGAGGCGGGTTTGTGCTGCAGCATCAGTCCGCGCAGATAGCTCAGCGTCAGGCCAGTGTCCAGAATGTCCTCCACCAGGATCACATGGCGCCCCTCAACGGGATTGTCGATGTCCTTAATCAGCTTCACCGCGCCGGAGGAGACGCGCGCCCGCCCATAGCTGGATACGGCGACAAAGTCGAAGGTGTTATCGATCGTAATCGCGCGTGCCAGATCGGAGAGAAAGATCGCCGCGCCCTTCAACACGCCAATCAGCACCAGCGGGTGGCCGGTCGTCTGGCCCTCGTATTCGGCGGTAATCTGGCGGCCAATCTCGGCCACGCGCTCCGCAATCTGAGCTGTGGTGACCAGAACATCCATCTGGGAGGCGGGAGGGAAAACTGGGGCAGGGAAGGCAAGGTTGCTATTCGACATGGGGATAAGGGTAGCGTATGCGTCGTCTCAGGTCGAGTGCGCATCGCCGCAGCCCGTGGGCTTCCTGGGTAAGCGCTTCCTGTAGATATACTTAAACAAGAAGCGAGGTTTATGTATCCCTATCTGGATTTTGGACCCGTGCATCTCGGCACGTTCGGTCTGTTGCTGTGGCTGGCTGCGGTTGCCGGCACGATTGTGCTCCACAAAAACTTCGAGCGCTTCAGCATCGACGCGGACGCCCTTAACGTCGTGGCGCTGGTGGTCGTCGCCGGCATCATCGGCGCCAAGGTATGGCACGAGCTCCAGGACGTGCGTGAGCTGCGCTTTGCGCTGCGCGTCATCACCCGGCCGGGATGGCACCATCCGCTGGACGTTGCGCTGCTCTTCCTGGGCTGGTTCCGTGATGGGTTTGCCTGGTTTGGCGGAATGGCCGCAGGCATTGCGGTGCTGATGCTGCAGGGCCGCGCCGCTCGCTTCAAAGGTCCGGGTTGGAAGTCGCCAGAGGACCCTGGCCCGGTGCCAGGAGCGCGCCTCGGCTCTGTCCGCATGCTCGACCTCGCCGCGCCCGGCGCTGCGCTGGGTTATGGGGTCGGCCGCATTGGCTGCCTGCTGGCCGGCGACGGCGACTATGGCATCAACACCACGCTGCCCTGGGGCGTCCACATGGCCAGGAATGCGCTGGTGCCGCCCAACCCTCCGACGGCCCTGGTGCAGCCTACGCCCATCTACGAGCTGCTGTTCTCGATTGCCGTGTTCTGGCTGCTCTGGCAGCTTGGCCGCAAGCCGCGCCCCGTGGGCTGGCTCACAGGGCTCTACTTGGTGCTGGCTGGGATTGGCCGGTTTCTGGTGGAGTTCGTCCGCATCAACCCGAAGCTCTACTTCCACCACTCCATGAGCAACGCTCAGGTGGCCGCCGTCGCCAGCGCCCTCATCGGTCTGGTTGTGATGGCTTTGGCCCAGGCCAGGCACGCCGCCTGGGAGCCGTCCCAAACCGCAGAGGTCTCTGCGGGCTGATCCTCGGCGAAGCAACCGGCTAGCCTTGCCCCGCGCACGTGGGCAATCACCGCTCCGCAAGGCTATGCTGTTGCCTGCGGAGGAAAGCCGGAATGCGCACTGGAATCCTCGGATTGACCGTGACCGCCCTACTGCTGCCGGCGTCTGCCGGACTCGCACAGGCAGGAGCCAAGAAGACGCTGGTGGTGGCGAGCGACGGCTCCGGCCAGTTCAAGACCGTGCAGGATGCGGTCGATTCCACGCCCAGCGGCAATGTGCGCATCGAGATCAAGCCCGGCGAGTATCGCGCGCTCATCTCCATCCGCGCCAGCGGTGTCGAGTTGCACGGAATGGGCAAGCGACCCGAAGACGTCGTGCTGGTGTACGACAACTCCGCCGGCACCCCCGCGCCTACGGGCAGCGTTGGGCCGGCCACCCTGGGCACGGGTCGATCCGCAACCGTCATGCTCACCGGAGACGGCTTCCTCGCCGAAAACCTGACCATCGCGAACGACTTTGAGAAGCGTCACCAGCGCACCAACGAGGGGTCGCAGGCCGTCGCCCTGCATGTCACTGGCGACCGCGAGGTCTTTCGCAACGTGCGCTTCCTCGGCTTCCAGGACACGCTCTACGCCGACTCCAAGACCTGCCACGCGGTGGGCGATGCCGGTCCGTGTCGCGCCTCGCGCCAATACTATGCGGACTGCTATATCGAAGGCCACGTCGACTTCATCTTCGGCGATGCCAAGGCCGTATTCGACCGCTGCGAGATTCATACTCTGCCGCACGTCATGGATACCATCACAGCGCAGAGCAGAGTGCGTCCCGAGGAAGACTCCGGCTATGTCTTCCGCGACTGCACGGTGACCTCGGCCGAGGGCTCCGGGGACATTCTGCTGGGCCGGCCCTGGCGCGCCTACTCCACCGTCATCTTTCTCAGCACCACCTTCAAGGCGCCGCTCGATCCGGCCGGCTGGAAGGAGTGGAACGGCGCCCTCGCCACCAGCGATTATGCCGAATTCAACTCCCAGGGGATGGCCGGCGATCTGACCAAACGTATCGCGCCTAGCAAACAACTGACCGCAGCCGAGGTCGCGCAATACGCCACCAAAACATGGCTGGGAGGCACAGAGGGTTGGGAGCCAGAGAAGCTGAAGTAGCGGTAAACGTCAATTCATCGTGCGATTATTTCTCTTGACATAGAGCACTCTACTAGATAGAGTGATTGATTGAAGGAAGGGAGATCTCGATGACAAACTTTGACAACAATGGCGGCACAACTCGCGAAGACCTGATGCAGCGCGTTGCACTGATGGAAAGCATGATCGCCGAAGGCCGAGAGTCCACCATGCGCTACGGCTGGATTTTTGTTGCTTGGGGCGTGTGCTACATCCTGGCAGTTCTTTGGAGTTCGATTGGCCCGCACCCATTCCTGGCCTGGCCGGTGTGCCTCGCCATCACGATTCTGGGCGTCAGCGTTGGGCAGGCGCGCCAGACCAAGGCTGCGGGCAGCGGAGCATTCTCGTCGAAGTCGCGCACTCTTGGCGGCGTCTGGATGACATTTGGCATCGGGATCTCATTGTTTTGCGCGGCAGCGGCGGCCTCGCACCACATCGGCGACCCGATGTTTGTCTCCGTGCTCTGCTTTTTCCTGGGCACGGTTAACATCACCAGCGCCTCTATCTATCGTTGGAAGATGCAGGGTCTTGCGGGCGCCATCTGGTGGGCGGCGGGCGTAGCCGCGCTCTTTGTCAGCCCGAACGATGGAGGAATTGCGTTCCTGGTAGCCACGTTTCTATCCCAAATTGTCTTCGGCTTCTACCTGATGGCGAAGGAACGCCGCCGCGCCTCTCAGCAAACTATTCGGGCTATCGCCTGACCCGGCGATCCGACGCATCTGCAATTGCGCCAAAAAAGGAGATTCAGCATGAGCGACTTTGATACCGACAATGGCACCACTCGAGACGACCTCGTCCAGCGAATCGCTTTGATGGAAGCCATGATCGCCGAAGGACGGCAATACACCGGTCGCAATTCGTGGATCTTTGTGGTGTGGGGCGTTGTGGACCTGATCGCAATTTCCTGGCAGTACTACTTCCGCCATTTCGGTGGAAGATGGGCCTGGCCGATCTGCCTGTTTGTCGGGGTGATCCTGACCTTCGGCGGCAAAATGCTGCAACGGAGAGGCCAAGGCTATAGCAAGAATGATGAATGTGCCCGGGTGATGTCGGTGTGGGGCATGATGGGTCTGGCCTTGGGAATCTATGTTGCGAGCGGCATACTCACGCATTTCGATTGGCAATACTCCTATATGGCCGCCATCCTGATGATGATCGGCATGGCGCATGCAATCAGCGCAATGATTTTGCATTGGCGGATGCAGGGACTGGCAGCGGCCATTTACTGGGCGGGTGGAGTCGCCATTCTCGCCTTCAATTCGGGCAAGGCCACGACGGCTATCTGGCTCTTCGAAATGGGCATCGTCATGATTGTCTTCGGTTTGTATGCGACTCGGGTCGAACCCAACCACAGCAGGGCGACCGGGGTGCGCGCATGATCAGCTTCGAGCAGGATTACACCCTGTACGGTCACCTGGTGCAGCAGCATGCCTGAACTTCCCGAACTCGACCCCGTGATTCATGGCAAGCTACGGCTCGCTATCCTCTCGCTGCTGGTGGGCGTGCAGGAGGCAGACTTTATCTGGCTGCGCGATAAGACAGGGTCCACCGACGGCAACCTGGGCGCACAGATGCTCAAGCTCGAAGAGGCCGGCTATGTTGCCATGGAGAAGCGCTTTGCCGGTCGCAAGCCGCAAACCTCCTATCGCATGACGCCCGCCGGCCGCGATGCTCTGGCGGCCTATGTGACCGCGCTCAAGAGCCTGCTCGGCGGCGCATTCTAGAGCAAATTTCCTGTTGCTGTGGAGTGGATAGTTCTGTGTAGTACCGTTTTCCTTGGGGGAAAACGGACATGAGAGCAATGCCTCCCCTCTGCACCCGCAGGAAATTTGCTCTAACGAAGGGAAGCCCCGCGGTCCCCTGACTTCCGACGACTGTGGGGCCTCCGATCTTGTATTCGAGCTACTACTTCGCCATCGCTTCGCGGACAGGCTCTTGCGGCGCCGCAAAGAAGCGGTTGGAAATCACCGCTCCGCAAATTGCCCCGATGATCGGCGCTACCCAGAACAGCCACAACTGCGAGATCGCCCAGCCGTGCACAAACAGCGCCATCGCGGTCGAGCGCGCAGGATTCACCGAGGTATTGGTCACCGGGATCGAGATCAGATGGATCAGTGTCAGTCCCAGCCCAATCGCGATGGGCGCGAACCCCTTGGGCGCGCGCTCGTCGGTCGAGCCAAGAATCACCAGCAGGAAGAACGCCGTGCAGATGACCTCGATGAGGAAGCACGCAGCCAGGTTGTAGTGGTCCGGCGAGTGGTCGCCATATCCATTGCTGGCGAAGTTACCGACGCCGGCAAACCCGGCCTTGCCTGCGGCGATCTGGTACAGGGCGGCTGCGGCGAGTATTCCGCCCACCACCTGCGCAATCACGTACGCGGGAAGGTCCTTCAGCGGGAAGCGCTTGGCCACCACCAGGCCAACCGAGACCGCCGGGTTCAGGTGGCAGCCGGAGACGTGGCCGATGGCAAACGCCATGGTGAGCACTGTGAGTCCAAAGGCAAGCGCGACACCGGCAAATCCGATGCCAAGCGTGGGATACCCGGCTGCAAACACGGCTGCGCCGCAGCCTCCGAAGACCAGCCAGAAGGTGCCGAACATCTCTGCGATAGAGCGTTTGAATAATGACATAAGCGTACCTGTCTCTTTCTGGATTTTTTAGGATTTGCTGCCGGGCCCACACTGCAAACGAAGCACACTGCGCACTCCCGGCCACAGGGCGCGAAGATCGCGAGCGGCGCAGCGGCACCGGGGGATGGCGAATGCTACCATGCAGCGCCTCAGCATGGCATCTATCTTCTGTCATAAGACGCGCGTTTTCTTGCAATTGTCTTAAGGAGACGCTGGACCGCTGTGCTGCGTCTAACATCATAGAATGACGCAAGTTTGCCGCCTGAGGGCATACATCGCGGCTCGTATCGCGCGGAAGCCAATCCGCCGCACCGCCATCCTCCTCATCGCGGTCCTCGCCGCTGAGATGGGGGGCGGCCAGGCAGCAGCCGACGCACGCTTCGATCTTATCGGTCCCAAAATTGAGGCCCGCGTCACTCGCGCGGGCGTCACGTTGCCCATCGCCTCCGTGCCAAATCTGCAGCCCGGCGACCGCTTGTGGCTGCATCCCGATCTTCCCGAGACGCAATCCGTCCACTACCTGATGGTGCTGGCCTTCCTGCGCGGGACCACCAACCCGCCCCCGGACAACTGGTTCATTCGCATCCCCACCTGGGATAAGAAGATCCGTGCCGAGGGCGTGGAAGTGACCGTGCCGGATGAGGCTCAGCAGGCCGTACTCTTCCTGGCGCCGGTCACGGGCGGCGACTTCACCACGCTGCGCTCGGCCGTCCAGGGGCGACCGGGCATCTTCGTTCGCGCCTCGCAGGACCTTGCCGCCGCCGGCTTCGAGCAGGCACGCATCGAGAAGTACATCGCATCCATGCGCCAACTCTCGCCGGCTGAGTCTGCCGATCCAAAGCAGCTTCAGGAACACTCCAACCTCCTCGCGGCCACGCTCGCGCTCAAGCCCAACGGCGACTGCGTCAAAGTGCCGCCCGACCAGCAATTGACCTGCTTCACCCAGTCCGGCGGTCAAACGCTGCTCGATGACGGCCACGGCCAGTCGATCATTGACGCACTCACCGGAGGCACATCGGCCGGCCTGATAGGGACCGTCTCCGCCACCAAACTTGCCGGTGGCGGCGTCTACTCCGCGTATGTCGGAAGCATCGTGGACCTGGTGCACATCATGGGCTCGCTGCACACCGCGCAGTACCAGTACATCCCGGCCATCGCATTCCCGCAGCAGGAGTCCATGAACCTGCGCCTGAATACCCCGCCGTCATTCCACAACCCGAAGTCGGTCATCGTTATCGGTCTGCCCTCGATCCAGCAGACGATCCCGCCGCCGCTGCGCGCTGCCGATCCCAGGTTCGTCTCGTGCCTGCAGAAGCCTGACGTTGCGCTGCCCGTGGAGGGCGCGCCGCTGGTCTTCTCTACCGGCTTTGCGCACGACCTGGTGCTGCACCTGAACTATCCTGCGGGCAGCGCCGCGAAGTCCGATCAGCCGCAGGATATTCCGCTCACGCCCGATGCCTTCCGTGGAGGCCTCGTGCTTGCGCCCGCGACCAAGCGCCACGCGCTGCCCGCCGTCAAAGTGTCGCTGCCAACCCTGCCCGCCTCTGCCGGCAATACAAGCCCAACAGAAAAGCCGCAGGCCTCGTACTCCACCGCAGCCGACTCTGCCGCCGGCGCCGAGCTGACGGGAACGGTGCAGGGCTTCTGGGGATTCGACAGCTTTACCGGCCCCACCCTGTCGCTGCAGGCCACGCCCGGCCAGGATTGGAAGCTCGCCGCTGTAGATGCCGGAGACGGCTGGCTGATCGCAGGCAAGGATCGCCACGTCACCCTGACGGCCAGCGGCACGGCCTGCATCCAGAACATCGCCCTCGAACCGGACGTCGGCCAGCAAGGGAAGACGACCTGGAAGCCGGGCGACAAGCCGGACGCTGTCGACGTCACACTCGACCTGCCCGCGCACGCATCCGATGACCTGCACCTCGTCATCCGCCAGTTCGGCGATCCCAGGCAAGCAATCGTCGGCCTGATCTCGTACAACGAGCCGGCGAGGCTGGATGCGCTGCACTTCCACGTAGGCGATTCTGCCGCAACGCTCGCCGGCACAGGCCTGGAGCAGGTTCGCCAAGTCGAGTTGGGCGGCCAATCCTTCAATCCGGAAGCCGCTCCGTCCGCGCAACCCGCGGCAGGGAAGCGAGAGCTGCGCGTGGCCGCGGTGTCGGGCGCCACGATGCCGGTCTTCCATGCCGGTCAAGACCTCAAGGCGCACATCGCACTGCAGGATGGCCGCACGATAATGCTTCCGATCACAGTCGAGCCTGCGCGTCCTGCCGTCACTCTGATTGGGCACGCGGACATTCCACCCGCGAACGCCCTGCCCACGCCGGTGCTGCGCATCGGAATCGCCAGCGAGGACGACTTGCCCGTCAGCGATACGCTCATCTTTTCGCTCAAGTCCGCGCAGCCGTTTCCGCGAGCGGGAACGATTGAGGTAGCCAGCCCGGATGCTTCGCTGGGCGCCACGCTCAGCCTCTCCGACTCCGGCACAAACTCCTCGCTGCTGCTCGAAGACCCGCAGACGCTGCTGGCGACGCTCCAGCCGCTCAAGTCCTTCGGCCCGTCAGCCTTTGGCCCTATCCGCCTGCGTGCCGTCGCACCCGACGGGACCGTTGGCGATTGGCTCCCGCTCGTGACCCTGGTACGCCTACCCACGCTCACCGGCCTAAGCTGTCCTGTGGCCACGCCCGCTGCCGCAATGCCGACCGCCGGCCCCGCAGACCCGGCCGCAGCGACTCCCGCCGCTGCTGCTCCTCCCCCTGCGCCGCACTGCACTCTCTTCGGCTCTGGACTCTACTTCATCGACTCCATCGCCACCGATGCCGCATTCACCCATGCGATCCAGGTTCCCGCAGGATTCGTAGGCTCCTCGCTCGATGTCGCTCCGCCCACGGGCGCGGTGTACTACGTGCGCCTGCGCGATGACCCCAAAGCGGTGGACACCATCAGCCTGCCAGCAGGTCCGCTTTAGGCCCGCGGATCGTTTTTGTCCTTTGTGTCGAGCGGAATTGTACTGCGCCCCATCTGCTCTTCGATGCCTTCCGCCAAACGCCAGGTAATCTGCACTTTGCTGTGCTTGCGGCTGTACAGGAAATAGATCACCAGACCCGCGGCCAGCCAGATCACCAGGCGCCACCAGGTATCGGCCGGCAGCCCAATCATCATTGCCAGCGAGATCAGGATCCCGATGATTGCGGTGGCGGGCATCAGCGGAGCGCGGAACGGGCGCGGCAACTCCGGGCTGCGCCTCCGCAATACCAGCACGCCGGCGCACACAATGATGAACGCCAGCAGCGTTCCGATGCTGGTCATCTCGCCCAGCTTGTCCAGCGGAATTGTGGAGGCGAACACGGCGACCACCAGACCAACCGTAATCGACGAGATCCACGGCGTACGGAACTTCGGGTGGATATTGGAGAACATCTTCGGCAGCAGGCCATCCTTCGACATAGCAAAGAACACGCGGCTTTGGCCCAGCAGCATCACGATCATGGTGCTGGTCAAGCCGCCCAGAGCGCCAAACTTCACCAGGAGGCTGCCCCATTTCACACCGGTCACGTCGATGCCCATCGCCAGCGAGTCCGGCACCGCCAGGTAGCGATAGTTCACCAGGCCGGTCAGTACCAGTGCCACCAGGATGTACAGAATGGTGCAGACGACCAGCGATCCCAGGATGCCGATCGGCATGTCGCGCTTGGGATTCTTCGATTCCTGCCCTGCGGTCGACACCGCATCGAACCCGATATACGCGAAGAAGATGACGCCCGCTCCGCGCAGGGCGCCCGACCAACCGAAGGATCCGAAGGTCCCCGTATTGGGCGGGAGGAACGGATGCCAGTTAATCGCGGGCAACTCAGGATGGTGTAACAGTGTTGCACCGCCCAGCCCTAAAAAGATCAGCAGCACAATCAGTTTGACCCCGACGATAACGCTGTTGAAGTTGGCCGACTCCTTGATGCCAATCACCAGGATCGTCGTCACCAGGACGATCCCCACGAACGCAATCAGGTTGAAATCTCCATGCCGCTGCGGAAGTGTGTTGGGGTCGATGCCGAGCTGCGCCAACTTCTTCGCGACTCGTCCCAGAAACTCCCAGTGGCCCTGATACAGCACAAACGTCGAGCCCGGAGTTCCCGCCAGCTCCGGCGGCAGGCGCAGCCCAAAATCCTGGCCAAGGCTCAACACATATCCGCTCCAGCCGGAGCACACCGTCGCCGCGCCAAAGGCATATTCCAGCACCAGGTCCCAGCCGATGATCCAGGCAAAAATTTCGCCCAGCGTGGCATACCCATACGTGTATGCGGAACCCGCCACCGGGATCATGGCCGCGAACTCTGCATAACATAGCCCGGCAAATACGCAGCCAAGGGCGGCGAAGATGAACGAATACACCACCCCCGGTCCGGCATAGTGCGCAGCGGCGGGGCCGGTCAACACAAAGATACCCGTGCCAATGATCGCGCCGATGCCCAGAGAAATCAGGCTCCACGGGCCCAGGGAACGCTTCAGCGAGTGCTCGCCAGTTTCGCTCGCCTCGCCCATGATCGTGTCAATCGACTTGCGCAACAATAGCTTCGACATTCGCCCCTGGTTCTCCTGTCTTGCTGCTAGCCTTCCGATCCCGGTTCCGCGGTCGCCGTGCCGAGCCGTGTCCACACTGCGTACACCGGCACCCCCAGCAGCACAAGAATCAGTCCCGGCCATGTGTACTGTGGTTTGTATCGCAAGAGTACAACACATATCCACGCCGCCATCACGATATACAGCGCAGGCAGCACTGGATACCCAAACGCGCGGTATGGCCGCACCGCATCCGGCCGCGTCCGCCGCAGCACAAACAGCCCGCCAATGGTGAGTATGTAGAACACCAGCACCGCGAAGATCACGTAGTCCAGCAGCTGCCCGTAGCTCCCACTCAGGCATAGCAGGCACGTCCACACGCATTGCACCCACAGCGAATTCACCGGCACGCCGCTCTTCGCGCCCAGCTTGCCCACGCTCTTGAAGAACAGTCCATCGCGGCTCATCGCGTAATACACGCGCGCCCCGGCCAGCAGCATTCCGTTGACGCAGCCAAAGGTCGAGACCAGGATCGCGCCCGCCATCAGCTTCGCGCCGATACCGCCGAAGGCCGCCTCCATCACCGCCGTCGCCACTCGGTCCTGTGCGGCGAACTGAATTCCGCGCCGTGTCAGCGTGGTCGCGTCCGCTGTGCCCGCCATCGGCAGCACGCTCAAATAAACAAAGTTGCAGGCAATGTAGAGCAGCAGCACGACGCCGGTTCCAATCGCAAGGCTCAACGGCAGGTTGCGCTTTGGATTCTCAATCTCGCCCGCGGTAAAGGTCACGTTGTTCCAGGCGTCCGCGCTGAACAGGCTTCCCACCTGCACCACCGCGATCACGGTCAGCAAACCCACCAGCGCGGTGGGCCCGCCTACGCCCACCTGTACGGAATGCAGCGTGTGCCAGCCTGCTCCTGCCCAGAAGTTATGCCAGCCCGGACCAAAGTTCAGCGTTCTCACCTTCGGGTCGCTCGCCACGAATCCAACCGCCACCACCGCCAGCAGCGCCAGCACCTTGGCGCTGGTAAACACGTTTTGCACGCCGGCACCCAGTTTCACGCCGCGAGTGTTCAGCATCGTCAACAGCAGGATAATCGCGATTGCGCACAGGTTCGCCGTGTTCAACCCGATATCCATGTTGCCCAGCACCATCGGCCCCACCGGGATCGCGGGCACATGTGCAATGTGCCACAGCCAGTGGGTCGCGCTGACGCTGGGAAAGAAGACGCCGAGAAACTTCCCAAACGCTACGCCTACCGCCGCGATTGTGCCTGTCTGAATGACCAGAAACAGCGTCCAGCCATAGAGAAATCCCCATAGCGGCCCCAGCGACTCCCGCAGGTAAACATACTGCCCGCCTGCCTTGGGCATCATCGCCGCCAGCTCGCCGTAGCTCAGCGCGCCGGTGATGGTCATGGCCGCCGTCACCAGCCACGCCGCAATCAGCAGCGCCGGCGATCCTACCGTCCGGCTCATATCCGCCGACACGATAAAGATGCCCGACCCGATCATCGAACCCATGACAATGGCAGTCGCGGAGAACAACCCCATACCCCGCACAAAGTGCGGCGCGCCAGCATCCTGCTTGTCATCGCCAGCACCCGGGTTATTATTCAGGCCAGCACTTTGCCTGTCATTCTGAGCGGAGCGAAGAATCCCCGTATGTATGTCTTTTTCTGAAGGAGTCACGTTCTCTCAGTTCTATCGCAGAAGCTTGCCCATAGCAAATAATGTCATTTGTAATCATAGGTTTAGGAGGATAGTTTCGTGTTGGCAACATATATGTGACATAGGCAGGAGAGACTGTAACTATGTGTTGAGTGCAATAACTTGATCGGCTAATTTCGACCGAGCAGGTCTCCTGCAAACAAATAATGATTCACCAAGAAGGGCGGGCTGGGAGATGCCAAGTGAGCCGGAGAGCCATCCGTCAACCCAAGTACAATCTGCTTAGCGGAGATGGAAGATTGCTTATGGGTTCGATATCAAAGAGTGTAATGGGGCAGATTGTCGTTTTTGTTCTGCTGGTGCCTGTAGCACGGAGTCAACAGCTATCAAGCAATGAACGCGAATTGGCGGACTCGATGCTGAAGCAAATATCCTCCGATGTGCAGCACGAATATTATGACGCCAAACTACACGGATTGGATTGGAATGCGCTTGTGCTCCAAGCAAGGCAGAGGATCGCCAAGGCGCCCGATGTGACCGTGGCAAACGCAGACATCGCCGCACTCCTGGAATCGCTCAATGATTCACATACTTTCTTTGAGCCACCGAGATACTTGAAGACGGTGGATTACGGCTGGAAGTTCCAGATGTTTGGGGAACGCTGCTATGTGACCGAGGTGAGTTCCGGAAGCGACGCCGAAAAAAAAGGAATGAACCCGGGTGATGAGGTGTTCACGATCGATGGTTTCGAGGTCGAACGGGACAGCATTGCCAGAATGCAATACACCATGAATGTCCTAGTGCCGACGAGCGGATTGCGCGTTGAATTGCGAAAGCCGGCTGGTAAAGTAGAGCGATTGGACGTGGCATCGGCTGTCGTAGCAAACGAGGCTGTTACCGGTCTGGGCGGCAGTACGATTGACACTTATTGGCATCGGCTCGGGGAAGAAAAGAACTGGGATCGCCTGCGCCCTCAATATAAAGAACTTGGCCCAGAGTTGATGATCCTCCAGGTTCCTGCCTTTGTTCAGACAGGATTAGAGGTCGACGAACTCTTCAAAAAAGCACGTAACCATAAGACGCTTATAATCGATCTTCGCGGAACGCCGGGAGGCTCGGTGGACTCTTTGCTAGCATACCTTGGCGAAGTCTTCGATCATGACTTCAAGGTGAGCGATCTTGTGACTCGCAATAATACCAAGCCCTTGATGGTGAAGGGCAATCGTCACGAGGCCTTTTCAGGCAAGTTGATTGTATTGATTGACAGCCAGTCGGCTTCGGCGGCCGAAATTTTTTCTCGCGTGGTGCAATTGGAGCGTCGTGGCACGATCCTCGGAGACTGCAGTTCAGGCATGGTAATGGAAGCTCAGCAGTTTCTCCATCAATTGGCTTCCAATGTGACGTACACCTATGTCGACTCAATTACCGTGGCCGACATGATTATGTCCGACGGGAAGAGTCTCGAGCGTACCGGCGTCATGCCGGACAAGATACTGCTTCCAACAGCCACGGACCTCTCGAACAAGCTCGATTCTATTCTGTCCGAGGCTGCGCGGGAGGCAGGAGTCGCTCTGAGCCCCGAAGATGCCGGAAAGCTCTTTCGAAAGCAATAAGTAAGAACAGCTGTTGGACTTGAGCCATCCGTGAGTGCCACGAATGTCCGATTTGCGGTAAAACCTTAAGGGCGAGCCCTGGCCGGTCACTCCACCGGAACGTCGTATTGCGACGCTCTACCGCAGAAGCTCGAGAAAGTCCCGCGCCACCTTCTCCACGCTCTCACCTTCCGCCAGCAGTGCGGAGATCACGGCGACCGAATCCGCCCCCGCCTCAATCACGCTTCGGGCGTTCTCGCGTGTGATCCCGCCGATGGCCACCAGCGGCTTCGTCGTCAACGCCCGCGCGCGCCGCACGCCCTCCAGCCCCACCACTGGCTCCGTATCGGCCTTCGTCCCGGTGGCGAAGACCGGCCCAATCGCCACGTAGTCCGCGCGACTCGCATCTGCCGCCCGCCCCTGCTCTTCAGTGTGCGTGGAAACGCCCACGATACGCCCAGCTCCCACGACAGACCGCGCGTCCTCGGGGCTCAGATCGCATTGCCCCACATGCACTCCGTCAAAGCTCGCCAGCAACGCCAGGTCCGCGCGGTCATTCAGAATCAGTTGGCAATCCGTTCCCGCAAATAGTTCCCGCAACACCGACCCCGCCCGCAGCACCTCCTGCGGAGAACCCGTCTTGTCGCGATACTGCACCAGCCCCACGCCGGCTGCACGCAGTCCTACAGCAAACTTGCGCAGCCGAATCCCCCGCGCCGCCAGCACCCCCGCGTCCACAATCGCGTACAGCCGCGAGATCATCCGTGGCCCTTCTCGCCCATGCGAATCGGCTCGTTCGGAGCCACGCGCCCCTCTTCCGTAATCACTTCGACCGGCTTGCCCTGGCGCTCAAAGAAGCGCTCCATAAACTTCGTGTCGAACTGCCCCGCGCGAAACTCCGCATCCGCAAAGATCTTCTGGTGCAGCGGAATCGATGTGTGGATGCCCTGCACAATAAACTGGCTCAGCGCGCGCTGCGTCTTGTTCATGGCCTCTTCGCGGTCTTTGCCGTGGCATATCAGCTTGCCAATCAGAGAGTCATAGTACGGCGGCACCACACCCTCCGCATACTGCGCCGTATCCACGCGCACTCCGTTGCCGCCGGGCACGTTGAACGCCGTAATCCGGCCCGCGCTCGGCGTGAACTTCTCCGGATGCTCCGCATTGATGCGGCACTCGATGGCGTGACCCGTAATCGCAACCGGTTTGGTTACAATCTCCGACAGCTTCTCGCCCGCCGCAATGCGGATCTGCGCATTCACCAGGTCGATGCCGGTCACCATCTCGGTGACGCAATGCTCCACCTGGATGCGCGTATTCATCTCGATGAAGTAGATCTTGCCGTCCTCATCCATCAGGAACTCGATGGTCCCGGCGTTCCAGTAGCCAATGTCCTTCAGGCATCGCTGGATGGTCGCGCCCAGTTCCGCGCGCATCTTCGGAGTCACCATCAGGCTTGGTGCCTCTTCAATCAGCTTCTGGTGTCGCCGCTGGATGGAGCACTCGCGCTCACCCAGGCTCATCACGTTACCATGTTCATCGGCCAGCACCTGGAACTCGATGTGCCGCGGCCGCTCGATGAACTTCTCCATGTACAGGTCGCCGTTGCCAAAGGCGCCCGCTGCCTCGCTCGAAGCCTGCTGATACAGCCCCGGCAACTCCCCGGCGCTGCGGCAGATGCGCATCCCGCGCCCTCCGCCGCCGGCCACGGCCTTCAAGATCACGGGGTAGCCAACGCTTTTGGCCCACTCCAGCGCGTCCTTCTCGCTCTCGACGATCCCGTCCGACCCAGGCAGAATCGGCACCTTCGCCTTCTTCATCGTCTGCCGCGCGGTGGACTTCTCGCCCATCATCCGCGTCACCTCCGGCGGAGGTCCGATGAACTTGATGTTCGACGCGCGGCACACCTCCGCGAAGTTCGCGTTCTCGCTCAACAGCCCGTACCCCGGATGGATCGCGTCCACATCGGTAATCTCCGCCGCAGAGATCACCGCCGGCACATTCAGGTAGCTCTCTGCCGAGCGCGGCGGCCCAATGCAGATCGCCTCATCGGCAAACCGCACGTGCAGGCTGTCCCGGTCCGCCTCGCTGTACACCGCGACCGTGCGGATCCCCATCTCCTTGCACGCAGAGATCACCCGCAGTGCAATCTCACCCCGATTTGCAATCAATACCTTACGAAACATCTACCCTTGCCTGTCTGCGGCGCGAACTCTTTCGCATGCGCCACCATCGGTGCTAAGCCTTTGCTTGTTCTCAACCGGTATTAGGCCTTTGCTCTTGCTTGTTCCTGATCCGTGCTTCTATCCGCTTTGATCCGTGTTAAGCCTTTGCCTTGGACTTATCTAGGCCGAATTGCAAACAGCGGCTGCCCATACTCCACAGGCTGACCGCTCGCCGCAATCCGCTTGACGATCTCGCCTGCCACGTCGCTTTCGATCTCGTTCATCAGCTTCATTGCCTCGACGATGCACAGCACCTGGCCCACTTCAACCTGGTCGCCCACCTTCACAAACGCGGACGCCCCCGGCGAAGGCGAGTCGTAGAACGTCCCCACAATCGGAGACTTCACCTCATGCAGCGTCTGCGCCGGCGTCGCTTCCACGGCCTCTGGTGCAGCCGCACCGGCAGCGCTGGCAGCCGCATTGCCGCCATGCGCCCCGGCCAGCAGTCCCGCCAACTGGCTTGCATCGATCCCCGCCGTCGCGGCGCCTGCAAACTTGATGCGCACCTTCAGATCGGCGCGCTCCATATCGAACTCGGCGATTCCGTTCTCTTTCAGGAAATCCACCAGCTCCCGCAACTCTTCCAACTTATCCTGGTCCATCTTCACTCTTCCCGCGCCACCATGGGCGCTTTCCAACTGGCAACGAATAACCAGCAACTAACAACTGCTTCTACAACTCGATCCACGCCTTGGTGCAGGGGGTCAGCACCTCTCCACCGTTTGCCGTCACCAGCACCATATCTTCAATCCGGATACCGAACTTGCCCGGCATATAGACGCCGGGTTCAATTGTAATCACCATTCCGGCTTCCAGTGTCTGGGTTTGCTTCGCGGCCAGCCTGGGACCCTCATGAATCTCCAGCCCAACGCCATGCCCGGTGGAGTGGGTAAACCACTTGTCCAACCCGGATCGGCGCAGCACTCCGCGTGCCGCTTCATCCACGGCGCCGGCTGCAACGCCCGCCGCAACCGCTTCCACCGCGGTCTCTTGCGCCTCCAGCACCGCATCATACGCGTCGCGTTCCTCTGCGCGCGCCTTGCCCATGTGTACGGTCCGCGTCATGTCGGAGCAATATCCATCCAGCACCACGCCGAAATCCAGCGTCACAAAGCCCCGCTTCGGCAGCTTGGCCGCAGACGCCTTACCGTGGGGCAGCGCACTGCGTTCGCCGCTCGCCACAATCGTGGGGAAGGACATCCCCTCCGCCCCTGCCATCCGCGCCGCGTATTCCATCTCGGCCGCCACGGCGTTTTCGGTCATCCCCGGCTGCATCTTTCCCAGGATCGCCTCGAACAGCCTGCATCCCAGCGCCGCTGCTGCCCGCATCGTCGCAATCTCGTTTGCATCCTTCACCCAGCGCAGCTTTGCCAGCAGCAGAGGCCCCACTGGCTGGAACATCTGCCGCCGCAGCGCAGCGGGAACCGCCTTCTGCATGTCCTTTAGCCCGGCTACGGTCGTGTTGCCATCGTCAAAACCGCACCGCTTCACGCCGACTACTGCCATCCACTCACACGCCGCCAGCACAGCCGACTTCGGCGCGATGACCACCTTGGTCCCTGCCGCCTCCGCCTTTGCCTGCGTCGTATACCGTCCATCGGTAAACAGCACTGCTTGCCGCCGCGCGCCGCACAGCAGCACCAGTGCCGCGTTCGACCCGGTAAACCCGCACAGCCAGCGGACATCCGGCAAATGCGTCACCAGCAGCGCCTCCACTCCGGCGGCCTTCGCCGCGCTCGCTGCCTGCTTCCTCCGTGTATTCAGACTCATCCGCTCAATTCTACTCAACCCACTGCGTTTCAGCAGGGAATCCGGCTTGACACATTCCGCCTGCGCGAAACCCGCTATCATGGACTATGACCGGAAATCTGGCCGATCTGCCCCTGGCAGAGCAGCACCAGACCATCTCCCGCCGCAAGTTTCTGATCCGCTCCTCGCTGGCGGCAGCGGGCGGTCTGGCCCTCTATTCCGGAGAAATCGCCCGCCACGAGCTCAGCGTGGTCACACAGCCCCTCGCCATCCGCAATCTGCCCGACGCCTTCCACCACTTCCGTATCGTCCAGATCAGCGACATCCACTACGACGAGTACACGGAGCCCTCCTTCGTCCGCCGCGTTCTCGCCCGGGTCAACGCGCTTGCCCCGGACCTGGTGCTCCTGACCGGAGACTTTATCAGCTTCACCCCGCTGTCCCGCTCCTTTGCCATGGGCGCCATGCACCGCTGTGCGGAGACCCTCCGCGCAATCGCCTGCCCGCAGCGCTTCGCCGTCATGGGAAACCACGACTCCGTCCTCGGCGCGCCGGAGATCCAACCCATCCTCGCCGCCGCCGATATCCCACTACTGGTCAACCAGTATGTCCCCATCGAGCGCGACGGCCAGCGCCTTTGGCTCTGTGGCATCCACGACCCTGTCACTCACATCCCCGACCTCGATCTTGCCATCCCTGCCCGGCCCGACGGCCCCGTCCTGCTGATGAGCCACGGCCCCGACTATGCAGATACCCTGCTCACCCACCCGCGCGGGCCCCTGGTCGACGTCATGTTCTCCGGCCACACCCACGGCGGCCAGGTTCGCCTTCCGTTTGTTCGTCCCATGCACCTGCCCAGCGGCGGCCAGAAGTACGTCGAAGGCCTGATTCACATCGACCGACTCCAGCTCTATGTCAACCGCGGCATCGGCACCACCGGCGTGCCGTTCCGCCTGAACTGCCCGCCGGAGATCACCCTCTTCACCCTGCAAAGCACGTAGTCGAACCGACCTACTGCAGCGCCACGTCCGCCGTCCCCTCGCGTCCGGTCGCACTGATCCGCACCAGGAACCGCACCCGCACGGTTTTATCGCTGCGCTCAATCTTCACTGGAATCGCAATCGGCAGTTCAATCCTGCCCTTGGGCGGGACGCTGGCCGGAGCCGGAACCTTGGCCACCTTCGCCACTTCCTTCACCACCTTGCCCTTCTTGTCGAAGGTCGTCCACGCCAGCACAAAGTCCGTGTGCCGCGGCTCTGTGTCGGTGGCAAACGTCCAGAACAGGGCCTTCGCATCGATGTGCACTAGAAATGTCGCCGGATCCTTCGGGTCCTGGGTCGCCGTCAACGGAACGGCGTCGTACTCCATTGTGCTCGTCGCCGCCGAGTTCACATCGAACATCAGTTGCCGCGACGGGTTGGCCGGATTCACCCGCCCTGGGCCCCGCGACACGAAGTATCCCACACGGGTCGTCGCCGTCAGGCCCGGCCGGTTCACCGTCACCGCAATCTTGCGGAACTTCTGCGGATCCATGGCTCCCGTTGTCGGCCGGTAGGTCAGCGTGTAGAAGTTCGCGCCGTCGCGCGCACCAGTGTCGATCTGCGCGTCCACGTCATTCCTGCCGTAGATTGACTTGCCGCCCGTCGCTCGCGCCAGCCTGGCAAAGTTGTAGTTGCCGCCGAACGGGTCCAGAAATGCAGCCTCCACGCCGTACTTCGCCGCCGGGTCCACCACCAACCCCGCCGGATCGATCGCATACAGCGTGATCCGCGCATCGCGCAGCATGTTCACGCACTGCTGCACATAGCTCTCAATCCGGTTCGCGCTGTCCACGGGAATGCCCGACATGTTGATGCTCGGAAATCCCCGCCCAATCCAGATCATGTTCTTGTGCCCGGGGTGCCCAATCGTCGCCTCGGCCACGCGCTCCAGCGTGCCGAAGGCCGTTCCCAGCCGCTCCGGCGCCCACGAATTTCCCTCGTTTCGCCACGGATACGCCACAAAGTGGTGGTCCAGCGCGTCCAGCAGCGCCTGCTTGTTCTGCGTGTAGTCGTTCAGCACTTGAAACTTGTCGATGCCCACCGCCAGCATCATCGTCGGCATCGTCAGCTTGTCCGGCTGCGTCTCCAGGTACTTCTTCAGCGAGTAGCGCGCAAACGCCATGTCCTCAAACAGCGTGTTGAACTCGTCCAGCAGGATGATATTGACCGGCGCATCCGGCGCCAGCCGGTCCAGGTCGGCCGTCGAGTTGATCGTCAGCTCCGGCTTCGCCATATGCGCCACGGAGGTATCGAAGCTCGTCACCGTCTGCGGCTCGTCCGCATCGGTCACGGTGAAATCGTCCTTCGTCAGCCCGGGCACCACGTTTCCCTTGGCGTCCGTCACCACCACATCCAGCACCACTCGGGTGACGTAGACGCGAAGGGTAGGCGTAGCAGCAGATTGGCCAGGCCCGGCAGGCGAACCCGCTGGCGCCGGAGCAGGCTGCGGCTGCGCGCCGACCTGGGCCGTCGCTGCAGACCCCGCGCACAGCAGAAGAGCCAACAAGCACGTCAAAACAGAGGGGATTCTCATCATGTCACCGGGGTCGTGGAACGATTCTATTCCGAGCGGAAATCCGCCAACCTCAATCGGCAGAATTCTACATGTATCGGAGGACTACCGCGCCCGCCCGGCCGGTTTCTTCTGCCGCTGCATCACCTGTACATTCGAGGGTGCCTTCGGGCTGCTCATCTTCACCATCCACGCATCCAGCAGGCTCCGCTTGAACCGCCAGCGGTTGCCCAGCTTGAACGCCGGGATGAACCCCTCCGAAGCGTACCGGTACAGCGTATCGCCGCTGATGCCCAGATAGTCCGCCGCCTGGCGAATATCCATCACCTCGCGCATCATCTGTTCGACTGCACCCGCCATCGTAGCTCGCTCCCGTGAAACCCGAAGATAACCGGACAATTGCAGCGAACACCCGGAACACCTTTGTATCGCCAATCGGCCGCCGCGACAACAGCTTTCTCATGCAACTTCCGGCCATCCTCCCCGCAGCTACTAACCGATTGATAAACAAGTACTGCATACGCCGGTCAGCACAGAACTCTGTTCGCGACCAACGGGAGCAGCACGCGAAGCGGTATACAAGTCACGAAGTGACCGCCACGCGCGCAGCGGGCCAGTCCGGCAGGACAGTCTCTAAACGAAGAAAACGGCAGCGCTCCGGAAGAGCCACTGCCGCCGTCTCTCAACTCTCAACTAACAACCTACGCCTTCGGCTGCAGCCCCTTGATCACCTCGAAGAACTCCTCGCCCACGGTTCGGTTGGTCGAGATCGCCTCTGCGATGGGGATGTGGGTGATGGTGTTGCCCTTCAGCACCACCAGTTCGCCGAACCCGCCCTCGTGGACCAGGTCGATGGCGGCCAGACCGTAGCGGGTAGCCAGCATGCGGTCGAACGCAGTGGGGGTTCCGCCGCGCTGGGTGTGGCCCAGGTTCACCGAACGGGTCTCGAAGCCGGTGCGCTTCTCGATCTCCTCGGCCAGCGCCTGTCCAATACCGCTCAGCCGCGCATGCCCGAACGAGTCCTTCTTGTCGCCCACGGTCAACTGACCCTCAACGTGCGGCAGCTTGGCGCCCTCGGCGACCACCACGATGGCGAACTTCTTGCTGCCGGCGTAGCGCGCCTTGATCAGGCGGCAGACGTCGTCGATGTCGATCGGCTTCTCCGGCGCCAGGATCACGTCCGCGCCGCCCGCAACGCCGGCCGTCACAGCGATCCAGCCCGCATCGCGGCCCATCACCTCGACCACCTGCACGCGGCTGTGCGACTCGGTCGTCGAGTGCAGCCGGTCCACTGCCTCGGTCGCAATCGTCACCGCGGTGTCGAAGCCAAAGCACGCGTCGGTTCCGTTTAGATCGTTGTCAATCGTCTTGGGCACGCCCACGCACGGCACGCCGCGCTTGATCAGTTCCAGCGAGATCGACTGCGTGTCATCTCCACCCAGCGCAATCAGCGCATCCAGCTTCCGGCTCTGCAGTACCTTCAGGCACTTGTCAAACCCGCCCTCAATCTTCTTGATGTTCGTCCGCGAGGACCGCAGAATCGTTCCGCCGCGTTGCAGAATGCCACTGGTCGTCTCCAGGTCGAGCACCATCGTGTCGTCCTCCAGGACGCCCTTCCAGCCCTGCCGGAACCCGATGAACTCATCCCCATAGTGCAGAATCCCTTTGCGCACGACCGCACGAATCACAGCATTCAGGCCGGGGCAATCCCCGCCTCCTGTCAACATCCCAATCCGCATCTCAAAGCCTCTCTGTCTGCAAAATATTGATTCAAGTTGATGATAATCCGAAGCGCAACCCTGCGCCGGTGAGCCATGTCACATCTCGTGCTGCCCGGGGCCAGCCGTGGAACGCAAGATCGACTAACCCCCAGTGGTTTCGGGGGATTCGAGCAGATTCGTTTTCAATGGGAGAAAACGACCATAGCTTGGCGGCCCACCTATACCTCGATGGGCTTCAGGTGGGGGTGCGGAGCAGGAGGTAGGCGCCGGCGATGCCGAAGAGGAGGTCGGGAGTCCAGGCGGCGAGCAGGGGTGGGAGAGTGTTGATGTTGCCCATGGAGACGAAGACCTGGGCCACGAACCAGTAGGCGATGGCGACGCCGATGGCGGTGGCGACCCCAAGCAGGCCGCCGCGTTTACCCATCGAGAGAGCGAAGGGCACAGCAAGGATGGCCATGACCAGGGTGATGGCGGGGACGGCGAGCTTGTTGTCGAGCTGGACGTGGAGCTTGATGGTGTCGATCCCGGACTGGCGGAGGTCGGCGATGTAGGTACTGAGCTCGCTGTAGGACATCTCGTCGGAGGGCTTGTCTTCCTTGGTGAAGTAACCGGGCTGCTCGTGAATCTCCGGGAAGGTGGAGACGGTAAAGGGCTGGAAGGTGGCGACTTTTTCGTCGGAGAAGGTGCGCTGCCAGCCATTCTCGAAGATCCAGCTGCTGACGGTGGGGTCCCAGCGGACAGTGCCGGCGTAGATACGGCGCTGGAGGGCGAAGGTCTGGGGATCGAACTCGAAGACGGAGAGGTTGGCGAAGATGGCGCTGTCCGCTGTCTGGTTGAAGGCCTGGTAGTAGAAGATGCGGACGGGGTCTCCAGGGCGGTCGGTCTGGCCGGAGATCCACTTGCGGCCGGCGAGCAGGAAGGTCTGCGCGGGCTTGCCTTTGATCTGCGCACGGAGCTGCTGCTGGCGGCGGTTGGCGTCTGGCAGGTAGGACTCGTTGAAGGCGAAGAGGGCGGTGGCGAGGATGGCTGCGAGGACCAGGATGGGGGCGACGACGCGGTAGAGGCTGATGCCGGTGGCCTTCATGGCGGTCAGTTCGGAGGTGCGGTTGAGGCTACCGAAGGTGACGAGGACGGCGAGCAGGGAACAGAGTGGGGTGACGTTGGAGACGATGTACGGGATGAGGTTGATGAGATATTCGCCGACAACGATGAAGGGGGTCTGGTTGCGGATGATGTCGCCCATGAGCTCGAAGAAGGTGAAGACGACGTAGAGCAGCGCGAAGGCTGCGAGGGAGAGCAGGAAGTTGGCGGCGTAGGAGCGCATGACGTACTCGTCGAGCAGCAGGGGGAAGCTGGTCTTGAAGAGGCTGCGCAGGCGCTGGACGAGGGTGGGGCCGTGGTGGTGGGAGAGTTCCGGCTGGCCGGCGGGCGCGGCGGCAAGATCCGCGGCGGCTTCGGCGTCTGGGTTGCGCTCCGAGCTGAGGAAGCGGGCGATGGAGGCCACGACGCGGCGGGGAGCGATGGCGGCGAGACGCTTGCCGAGAGATGCTGCGATGGAGGTGAGGAAGTTGAGGACGATGCCTCCGCCGGCGAGTTGCTGGAGGAGCACGACGCCAAAGGCGGCGAAGATGAGGTTGGCTCCCCAGACGCCGAGGAAGGGCGAGATCTTGCCGGATTTGGCGAAGGCTACGCCGATGTTGGAGATGAGGTAGTAGGCGAAGACGAGCAGCAGGGTGAGGACGAAGCCGGTGCTCTTGCCGCCGCGTTTGGACGAGAGGCCGAGAGGCACGCCGATGAGCATCAGGACGAGGCAGGCGAAGGGGTAGGAGAATCGGATGTTGATCTCGATGCGGGCGGCGCGGGCCTGGTAGTCGCCGCCGGCGGAGGAGTGGGCGCGGCGCCAGAGTTCGGCGAGCGAGAGCGCGTGGAGCGGGGTGTCGAAGCGGGAGAGGTGGGTGTTGTCGGAGGAGTCGAGCTGGAGGGGGAGATCGCTGTCGTCGAAGTGGGAGAGGTCGTACTGGTTGGGGTCTGTGGGGGAGATCTGGTGCTGGCCGCCGTTGATGAGGTGCAGGCGGGTGGTTTGTGCGTCGAGCGGGCCGGAGGTGGAGATGATGGCGCGGTCGGCGGTGGTGATGTTGGGGTTGGCGGGCTGGGTAAGGTCGGCGAGAAAGACGTTGTGCCAGACGGAGGCGCCGGCTCCGGAGGGGACGTCCTGGACGTAGAGGACGTAGTTCTTGAAGTCCTCGTAGAAGACGCGGGGCTGGACCTCATAGGAGGCCTGGGAGGACTTGAGTTGGCTTTCTAGGCGGAGCAGGTTGCCGGCGCCGCGGGGAGCGAAATAAAGGGCGTTGACCAGGCCGATGGAGAGAGCGACACAGGAGAGGATGGAGACGATGCGGACGAAGGAGAATGCGCCGATGCCGCAGGCGCGCATGGCGGTGATCTCGGAGTCCGCGGCGAGTCGACTGAGGCCGAGGAGGATGCCGGTGAGGACCGCGGTGGGAATGGTGACGGTGAGCGTGTTGGGGAGCATGTCCGCGAAGATGCGGAGAGCGACGGAGAAGGATGCGGAGTCGCGGACGAGCAGGTCGAGGATGTCGGGGAGCTCGCGCATGAAGAGCACGAAGGTGAAGAGGACCCCGCCGAGGACGGCGTAGGAGGTGACCTCGCGGAGGATGTAGCGGGTAAAGATGCGCATACGGTGCTGTACAGAGTGTAATGCTCCCCGTCAGAACTTGAAGCGGTAGCGGAATTCGGCGGTGAGTTGGCGGGGGTCGTTGTAGTGGAAGCCACCGAACGTGAGGGAGTTGTCGAGCAGGAGGCGGCGGTTGGCGACATTGGTGGCGGTGATGGAGGCGGTGAGGTTTTCGCCGAGGCTCTTGCCGAGAGCAAGGTCGAAGGTGGTGTGCCGGGGAAGGTAAGCGTTGGGATAGGGCGTGGTGGCGTCGGGCGAGCCGTTGGTGAAGCCGGAGCCGTAGTAGACGTTGGTGGAGGCGGTGAAGGCGCGGGGGAGGGTGGCGTTGAAGCCGAGGTTGAGGGTATTGCGCTGGTCGTGGTCGACGGGAGTGTAGTTAAAGCCGGCATCGCAGGAGGGGTCGCCGATGGGGGTGCAGATGAGGCCGCCCGTGATGTTGCCGCGCTGCTCGGCGATCTGGTTGGAGTAGGCGAGATGGGCCTGGCCGAGGTGGGCGAGGCGGGGAGAGCGGAGGGTCAGCTCCCAGGCACGGACGAGGGCTCCATCGACGGTGACGGGGAAGTAGATGCTGGAGTCGCCAATGTTGGAGTGGTCGAGGAAGTTGTTGACGCGGGTCTTGAAGGTATCGGCGTCGAGCAGCCAGCCGCGGTAGGGGATCTGGACGCCGAACTGGTGTTCTTCATCGTGCTCACCATGCAGGGGCGCGAGGGTGGTGTTGTTGCTGTTGGCGAAGCTGAGGACGGGTCCGGAGGCGGTGATGAGCGGCGGCGGCTGGTAAAAGCGGCCATAGAATCCGCGGAAGACCCAGTTGAGTTTCGGGACGAGGAGGGCGGCGCCGACGCGGGGAGCAGTCGAGTCTTCGGTGAATTGGCCTTTGAAGCGGGTCTGGCGCAGGCCGGCAGTCAGGGTGAGCCAGGGGGTGACTTTGAAGCTGTCGGAGAGATACTCCTCGACGACGGAGCCGTTGGTTGAGTCAGGCTCGCGGATGGGGAGTGTGCCGGTCCCGTCGTTAAAGACGGCCGCGAAGAGGTCGTCGTCGTACTGGTCGAAGAAGTAGGCGCCGCCCTGGAGGGTGTTGTGGGCGATCTGACCGGTGAGGGAGATTTGGCCGCCTCCGTAGTTGGAAGTGCGGGCGACGGTGGTAGCGACGGGCGCGTCGGTGGGCGGCGAATGGTAGTCGGCCTGGTTGTAGTGGTAGAAGGGCGAGGCCTGCAGGACGGTGGTTGCATTGAACGTATGCAGCCAGGAGAAGGCGGCGACGCTGTCGGTCTCGCTCTGGGTGTCGCGGAGCTGGCTGGAGCCGTAGGGAGGGTCGAGCTGCTGGGTCTCGAAGTCGGTGGTGCTGGGGTCGTAGGGAATCTGGAAGAAGTCGTGGCGGATCTGGGTGACGAGGCGGAGTTGATCCTTTGGAGTGCGGTTGTAGATCAGGGACGCGAAGCCGCCTTCGCCGTCGGTGGCGTCGTGGAGGACGCGGCCGATGGGTGGGGCGAGGCCATAGTCGCTGCGATTGCCGGTGAGGCTGGCGTACCAGGCGAACTTCTCGGTGTGGTCGCCGAAGGAGAGCTGGTCGTTCGTTTGGAGGAAGCTGCCGGCGGAGAGGACGAGTTCCGCCTGGCGGTCGCGTTCGAAGCCGGTGCGGGGGACGACGTTGAATACGCCGTAGGTGCGGTCGCCGGTGTCTGCTGTATAACTGCCCCGCTGGACTTCGAGGTAGTCGATGTCCTTCGGGTCGATCTGCGCGGCGAGGTTGGAGGCGATGTTGGTATTGGGGATGGCGACGCCGTCGATGAGCCAGGAGACCTGGTGTCCGCCGCGCATGTGGAGCATGTCGTGGGTCATGTAGGCGCCGGGGACGTAGTCGGTGATCATCGCCATGCTGTTGCTGCGGTCGGCGCCGGGAGTCTGGGCGATCTCGGCGCGATCGATGAGGGTGGTGGGGGTGACGGTGTCGATGGACGCGGCGGCGGCGGGCGCGGTGACGGTGACGGACTGTGCGACGGTGGCGAGCGAGAGTGCGAAGTGGAGCATGGGCGCGGTGCCGGACTGGACGGTGAGCGATTGGCGGAGCACGGCGAAGCCGGCGTGGGTGACGGTGACGGTGTAGTCGCCGAGGGGAATGTTGGGGAGGATGAAGGCCCCGTCGGCGTTGGTATCCGTGGACTGGGTGAACGCGGAGTTGGCGGCGGTGAGCGTGATGTGGGCGGCAGGGAGTGGGCGGTGCTGGGGGTCGTGGACGATGCCGGTGAGCGACGAGAAGACGGTGGCGCGGGCGAACGGCGCGGCGAGCAGGCAGAGTACGAGGACGTACGCGAGTTTGCGGGCAGGGTGCATGAGGCTCCATGGTCACGTGGGTGTGACAGGGCTTGGCGTCGCGAGGACGCGATGGCTGCTCGGGTGGGGCTTGATTGTGGGAGCGGAGCTAGACGAGGAGAGCGGGGGGGCCGCGCTTGAGGTTTGCGGAGGCAATGAAGATGGCGGCGGCGCGGTGTGGGGATACGGTGCGGGGCGCAGGCGCAAGGAGCTGGGCGCGAGCGAGGCGGGGTGATGCGGCGAGGGAGGCGGCAGCCGTGCGCGGCAAGGTGGATGGGGTTGGGTAGAACGGGCAGGGCGGGGCGTTGAAGGATGGACCGTTGGAGGCGGCCAGCATCCGGTGCATCATGGCGCAGTGATGCGCGCCGTGGCTGCGGCAGCAGGGTGGAAGCGAGGCTTCAGGGTCGGCGGTAGCGGCGAATGCGGGCGCAAGGAGAGGGAATCCGAATGCGATCAGCAGCGTGATGGCAAGGATTCGGCGCATGGAGTGGGTAGTATAGCGGGGATTGGGGGAAAGCGTCAGTTTCTAGGTGGTGTGGGAGCCGGGACGGGGCGGGATGCGGTCGGGGCAGTCGCCTTCGATGCAGGCGCAGCGGAGAATTCCGCAGAGGACCGCGAGACCTATGCCGGCGACGAGAAAGACCACGGCATTGGAGAAGTGTCCGGTCAGGTATGGGTACAGGAAGATGCCCACGCCTGCGTAGAGCAGGACAGTGAAGATGTTGCGGAGGGTGCATCGCGACATGACGGCCTCCTGCAGGGACGCGAGAGCTCCTGTGGAAGAGAGTTTAGCGCAACGGGGCCGCGCTTGGGAATGGGAATTCGCGGCGTTTCCGGCCGAAAGGCAAAGAGAGCGAGGCCGCGGGCTATTCCGGTTTGCCGATGGCTCCGGTCTGGTAGACCTTCTGCATGCTGAAGAAGGCTTGCTTCTTGTGGAAGTCTTCGGAGATGAGGCCCTTGCGGTTGTAGCCGTCCTGGAGCTTGGGGATATTGCGGGTAGGGGAGCGGAAGTCCATGAGGACCCATGGGGTTGTGCCGCGGACCTGGGGGATTTTTGCGATCATGTCGATCTGGTGCTGAAGGACATAGGCCTGTTGCTCCTCTGTCCAGCGCTGGTTGGTGGCGCCGTGGTTGCCGTACTTGGCTTCGGCGCCGAATTCGCTCATGATGACGGGCTTGGCGGGGAGGGTCCACTGGATGGCGTCGGCCTGTTCGGGCGTGCCGGTGTACCAGCCAACGTATTGGTTGATGCCGATGATATCGAGTGCATCGGCGAATTTGTCGGGGAGGTTAGCGGTGGTGCCTTCGATGTGAGCAGTATTCATGGCCGAGGTGACGCGCCGCGTGGGATCGAGCTTGCGGGATTCATTGGCGAGGTTGGTGAGGAACTCAGTCCGGGTGGGATTGTTGGGGGTCTCGTTGGAGACGGACCACATGATAACGGAGGCCTTGTTGCGGGCGCGGCGGATCATCGCGTTGAGCATGAAGACGGCTTTGGCATAGACCTCGGGCTTCTCGAAGGAGATGCGCTGCCAGAGGGGAATTTCGGACCACAGCATGACCCCGAGGCGGTCGGCGGTGCGCTCCATACGCTCGTCGTGGGGGTAGTGCCAGAGGCGGGCAAAGTTGGCGTCGAGGCCTTTGAGATAACCAAAGAGGCCGGCTACATCGTGATTTCGTTTTACGCGAGCCGTCCTTCGACTGCCCGCTCCACGATCCGCTCAGGATGACGGCTTTCATACTAATCAAACAACTCAGGGGTTGGCGAGGAAGCGGTAGCCGATACCGCGGACGGTGATGAGGTGCTGTGGGTCGGCGGGATCGTCTTCGATGTAGCGGCGGAGGCGGACGATGAAGTTGTCGATGGCGCGGGTGTCCGTGTCTGCGTGGACGTGCCAGACCTGTTCAAGGATGGCGGCGCGCGGGATGACCTGGCCTTCGCGCTCGGTGAGGAAGCGGAGCAGGTCGGCCTCCATGACGGTGAGGTTGGTGAAGCGGTTGGGGGCGATCAGTTCGAGGGTGTCGAAGTGGATGGTTCGGTTGTTGAAGAAGTAGGAGTCGGCGGGCGCGGGGGCTGGGGGTGGGGTGGCGGATTGGGCGGCTTGCCAGGCGGTGCGGCGGAGGAGACTCTTGATGCGGACGAGGAGGATGTTGAGGTCGAAGGGCTTGGGGAGGTAGTCGTCGGCGCCGGCTTCAAGGCCTTCGAGGATGTCTTCGGGACGGGAGCGTGCGGTGAGCATGAGGATTGGCGTGTAGCGCTGGGCCTCGCGGAGAGCGCGGGCGATGGCGAAGCCGTCGGTGCCGGGGAGCATACAGTCGAGGACGATGACGGAGAGGTGGTCGGGGCCGGATGCAGGGGCGGCGAGGAGATAGGCAAGGGCGGCATCGCCGTCGGACTCGTGGTGGGTGCGATAGCCTTCGGCGCGCAGATTGAAGAGCAGACCCTGGGCGAGGTGGTCTTCGTCTTCAATGACGGCGATGAGGGCGGATGGAGTTGGGCCGGTCATAGCTATGGGTCAATCTCAACGGTGGTACCTACGGGAACGATAGACCAGATGGCGTCGATCTCGTCGTTGTTGAGGGCGATGCATCCTGCTGTCCAATCGACGTGGCGGGCCAGCGGGCCGAGCCAGGCGAGGGAGTTTTTCTGACCATGAATTTCGATGTCGCCACCTGGGCTCTTCCCGAGCCTCTGGGCGCGTTGGCGATCCTCAGCGTTTGGGTAGGAGAGGTGAAAGGCGCGGTGGAATCCGCTGGCCGCGTTCTTCGCATCGACGACGTAAAGGCCTTCGGGTGTCTTGCGATCTCCAGCTTGCTGTTTTTGGCCGGTGCTTCTGCCGAGCGAGACTTTGTAGGTCTGTAGCTTTGTTTGATCGTGATAGACGGTGAGGGTGTGATCGGATTTCTTGATGACGATCTTGGTCGCCTGCTGGGGTGGTGTGATTGCAGCGAGTAGTAGAAGGAGCGGAATCATCGATGTATCGGGCCTTCAGCCCTCTGCCATTGAGGGGTCGAGTACCTAGGCCTTCGGCCTAGGCTGGTATGTGGCGCGCCGTTGGCGCTGAGTGCCATCGTCTCTCCCTACAGTTGAGTCGATAGGCCGGTGCTATGGGCAGGATAGACGAAAGCGAATCACGGTGACACAGTGGACGAATCGCAGAGGACAGAAAAGCGAATCATAGAGGACACGGAGGAAAAGAGAGCACACGGAGGAGCGAAAGAGCGAAAGACCTAGCCGGGGTGGAGGATGCTTTGGAGGAGGGGTTGGAGGCCGTTCCAGGCGATCTGGACGCCGATGCAGAGGAGGATGAAGGCGATGATGCGGAGGATTCCGTGGACCGTGGAGGGGGAGATGGTGTTCGCAATGCGGTGGGCGTGCGCGTAGCAGAAGTAGACGGAGAGGCAAAGGACGAGGATGGCGGCGAGCAGGCCGGCGTGGGCGATGAGGTTGTCGTGGATGGGGCGCTGCGGGGTATGGGCGGCGAGCGTGAGCATGACGACAACGGTTCCAGGGCCGGCCGTGATGGGGAAGGTGAACGGGTAGAAGACCTTCTGGCGGAGATCGGAGGCGAGGTCGCCGGGCTGGATCTGCGTGGTGGCCTGCATCTTTTCCGGGCTGTGGGCGTCGGTCTCCTGGTTGAGCATGGACCAGGCGATGGCGGAGATGACCAGGCCGCCGGCGACCTGGACGATAGGGAGGGAGATGCCAAAGAAGCGGAGCAGGGCGGAGCCGAGCAGGTCGATGGCGATGAGGAAGAGGACGGTGTTGACGGCGATGCGGCGGGCGAGGGAGTGGTAGAGCGGGATGGGCGCCTGGCCGACCAGCGTGAGGAAGATAAGGGCGGAGCCCAGCGGGTTGATGAGCGGCAGAAGCGCGCTGAAGGAGAGGACGAAATAGTTCCAGAAGAGGAGCATGCTGGTTCCATCTTAAGGCGGATCGTAGAGGCGCGGGGGAAAAGTAAGATATGGCAAGTGCAGGTGCAAATGCAAGAACCATTCCGAGCAATTCTTTTGCTTGTCATTCTGAGCGCAGCGAAGAATCCCCGCATTTGTCCTTGCATTCACCTCTGCTTTGACAAGCAAAAGAAGTGCTCAGGTTATCCCAGGGAGTCAGCGTTGGGGTTGGCGAGCGGCAGGGTGAGGGTGATGGTGGTGCCGAGGTTGGGGCCGGGGCTGGCGGCGGTGACGTCCCCGCCGTGCTGGCGCGCGATGGTGTGGACGAGGAAGAGGCCGAGGCCGGTGCCCTTGATGCGGACGGCGTTGCGGCCGGGGACGCGGTAGAAGCGTTTAAAGATGCGCTTGTTCTGGTTGGGGGGAAGGCCGACGCCCGTGTCCGTGACGGTGAGCACGAGCAGGGTGTGGCGGACGATGGCGATGGAGCACAAGACATGGACTCCGTTGGGGGAGTATTTGATGGCGTTTTCGAGGACGTTCATGACCGCGGTGCTGAGGTCTTCCGCAATGCCGCGGACGTAGAGGCGGACGGACCCGGGGACGGGGTCGAGGCGGATGGCGTCGTCGGGGAGGTGGTGGCGCTGGAGGGTGATGGAGATGCAGTCCTCGACCAGCGGCGCCAGCTCGAGCAGGACGCGGTCGTGGCGGCGGCGGGTACCAAGCTCGCCGGCTTTCAGCACCTGCTCAACGGTAGCGAGCAGGCGGTCGGAGTCGGCGTGCATGGCGCTGTAGAACTCCCGCCGCTGGGCTTCGGGAACGTCGCGACGCTGGAGGGTTTCGAGGTAGAGGCGGATGGAGGCGATGGGGGTTTTGAGTTCGTGGGTGACGGCGTTGAGGAAGGAGTCCTGGCGCTCGTTGCGGCGGAGCTCGCGGACCAGGAAGATGGTGTTGAGGACGACTCCGGCGACCAGCAGGCCGAAGAGGAGGATGCCGAAGACCAGCGAGAGGACGCGGCCCTTGTGCAGGACGATGTAGCTGATGTTGAGGTAGATGGACACGCCGACGAGGATCGCCCCGAGGGTGATGGTGAGAGCGATGGCGCCGCGGCGTCGGGTGATGTTCATACTGTGGAGAAAGTATAGTGTCTGGATGCGGTATAGGGAGGGAATGACGATGGAGCGACGGGATGCGATGAAGGCGATGGGGGTGGCGGCGATGATTCCGATTCCGATGATGGCTGGACAGGCGGCGCAGGCGCAGGATGCGGTGACCGACGAGACGGTGTATGAGCTGCGCATCTACCACCTGAACGAGGGCAAGCAGGCGGCAATCCTGGAGCGGTTTCGGTCCAGGGAGACGGCAATCTTTGCGCGCTGCGGGATGCACGGCGTGGCGTACTGGGTACCGACGGACGAACCGCTGGCGGGGCGGACGATTACCTACCTGATGCGGCATACGAGCCGGGCGGCGGCGACGGAGAGCTGGGCGAAATTCTCGGCGGACCCGGAGTGGATTGCGCTGAAGGCGGAGACGGAGAAGGACGGCACGTTCGTGAAGCTGCACGACGTGACGTTCTTGAAACTGACGGATTTTTCTCCGAAGGTGTAGAGAAAGTCCACCACGGATGAACACGGATGGATGCGGACGAACGCGGGTATAGGCGCGGGGGGAGAGGTCTGGGATGAATCGTCGTGCGCTGCTGCGTAATTCGGGGATGGCTGCGGCGGCTGTAGCGCTGCGGGGGAAGGCGTGGGCGAGCGGGGATGCGTCTCCGTTGGCGGCGACGACCGCAGGGAAGATCAGTGGGGTGGTGGAGGATGGGATCAACGTGTTCCGCAGCGTGCCGTATGGGGCGGATACATCGAAGACGCGGTTCCGGGCTCCCGTGGCCCCGGCGAAGTGGGCGGGGGTGAAGGAGTGCGTGGCGTTTACCACGATGGCGCCGCAGATTGCATCGCGGGCGCTGGGACGCAGTGCGGCGGCGGCCAACCCGGCTGCGGGGAGTGCGACGACGTCATTGTCCGGCGTGCCGGGAGGGCCGCGCGACGTGGGCGTGCAGAGCGAGGACTGCCTGCGGCTGAATGTGTTTACGCCGGGGCTGCGGGATGGCAAGAAGCGGCCAGTGCTGTGCTACTTCCACGGCGGCGCGTACAACAACGGGACGGTGAACAACGATCTGTACGACGGCAAGCGGCTGTGCCGGCGCGGCGACGTGGTGGTGGTGACGGTGAACCACAGGCTGAATGCGTTTGGGTATATGTACCTGGGCGATCTTGCGCCGGAGTACGAGCAGTCTGGCAATGCGGGGCAGTTGGACCTGGTGCTGGCGCTGAAGTGGGTGAAGGAGAATATTGCGGAGTTTGGCGGAGATCCGGAGCGGGTGCTGATCTTCGGCCAGTCGGGCGGGGGGGCGAAGTGCGCGGCGCTAATGGCGACTCCGGTGGCGAAGGGGCTGTTCCATCGCGTGATGACGATGAGCGGGCAGCAGATCAAGGGCGCGTCAGTGGAAATCGCCAGCGGGCGGGCGCAGACGGTGCTGGCGGCGATGGGCGCGAGTGGGCTGAAGGGCAAGGAGCTGGTGGCGAAGTTGGATTCGCTGACCATGGAGCAGATCCAGGAGGATGGGCGGGTGGTAAGCGGCGACTGGCTGCCTGCGGTGGACAACGCGGTGCTCTCGCGGAATCCGTTTGACCCGGACGCGCCAAAGCAGAGCGCGATGGTACCGATGGTGCTGGGGAATGTCCACGACGAGACAGCCGTGGTGGCGCGCGGAGAGATCGTGTGGGAGAACGCGACGGCCACGCTGGATGCGGCGGTGCATGAGTACCTGGGGCCGGTGAAGGCGGAGGATGCAGTGGCGGAGTTTCGGCGCATCCATCCGGATTACTCGCTGATGCAGGTGGTGGGTGCGGCGGCGACGGCGTTCCGCGCGTGGCCGGGGCAGCGGATGGAGGCCGAGCGTCGCGCCGCGGACCCGGTGAGCCAGCCGCGGACGTGGGTGTATCAGATGAACTTTGCCGGAGCGAATGGGCGGGCGATGCACACGATCGATATACCGTTCATGTTCGACAACGTGGCGATGGCGAGGGGACAGATTGGGACCGACCCGCAGCATGTTGCGGACGCGAATGCGCTGGCTGCGCTGATGAGCCAGATGCTGATTGCATATGGGCGGACGGGGAATCCGAACGGGGACGATAAAACCAAGGAGGCGACGCAGGGTGGCAAGCTGCCGTACTGGCCGCCGTATGACCTCAAGACGCGGGCGACGATGATGTGGGAGACAAAGCCGCGCGTGGAGGACGATCCACGCGGGGCGGAGCGGCGGTTTGCGGAGCAGGCACATTATCACCAGGCGGGGACGCCGTGAGAGACAGGTGTCAGTTCTCAGCGAAGACGGCGCATCGAAAGTTACATCGATGAATGCAGGCGGGGTGGTATTCTCGGCGGCATGGCGTATGAACTGGATTCGGAGATGTTGGGGCGGCTGCAATCGCAGTATGGGGCGATGTCGGACGGGGAGTTGCTGGAGCTGGTGGCGAAGCCGGACGACCTGACGGACATGGCGCTCGAAGTGCTCCGCGGGGAGATGACGCGGCGCAACCTGAAAGCCGCCGCCGATCTCGCACAGGCGGCGCCGGTGAGCAGCGGGCGGAGTCCGCAGGACGAGGAGCGGGGAGCGTGGTCGGAGTCGGCGATCCCGGTGGGCATTCTGGGTTCGGCCCCGACGCTGGATATGGCAGTGCCGGAGGACAGCAGCGTGGCGGCGGGGGAGACGCTGCTGGGGCGGTTCCACGATGCGATCGAGGTCGGGCGCGCGTGCCAGTCTCTGGAGCAGCACGAGGTGGAGTTCCGGCTGGTGGATGTGGCCAAGCCGCGGAGCGGGACGGGGATGTACGATTCGCCGCCGGTGGCGCTGGACCTGATCGTAGCCAAGGCGGACCGGGAACGGGCGATGGCGGTGCTGCGCAAAGAGATGGGGCTGTTTCCGCTGCAGGAGGTGGAGGAGGCGGACGCAGAAGTTGACGATGGGACACTGGCGACGCTGGGGGACTTTGGGCGGCGCGAGGATGCGGAGGCTGTGGCGCGGATTCTGCAGGATGCGGGGGTGTGGCACAGGGTGAGCGCGAACGCGGAGGGGAGCGTGGAGGGCGAGGACGCCTTCACGCTGGAGGTGAAGGAGGTGGACCTGATGAAGGCGGGGGATGTGGTGGAGAAGGCGATGGGGTAGGGTGGCGTTGGCAAAGGCTTAACACGGATTGACACCGATGGAACGGATCAAAGCGGATATATAAAGGTGAAGGCCGTCCCGGGTGGGACGGCCTTTTGATGTTGTCGCGCTGTGAGCGAAATGCGGGGATTCTTCACTGCGTTCAGAATGACAAACGTAATTGCGACGAGGGGTCTAGTTAGACGAGCGCCTGGTTACAGGACGCCTGCGGGTTTGGGGTTTTTGGGGTCGAATTTGGCGATCTGGACTTTCTTGGCGAGCCCGAGTTTTTCCATGAGCCAGATGCCGTAGTAGTTGACGTCGAACTCGTACCAGGTAAGGCCGTGGCGGGCGCTGACGGGATGGGCGTGGTGGTTGTTGTGCCAGCCCTCGCCGCCAGTGAGCAGCGCGACCCACCAGGAGTTGCGGGAGTCGTCCTTGGTCTCGAAGCGGCGCGAGCCGAAGAGGTGGGTGGCGGAGTTGACCAGCCAGGTGGCGTGCAGGCCGAGGGTGACGCGAAGGAAGGTGCCCCAGAGGAGCATGCCGAGCGCACCGACGACCATGTGGCCCGCGGGCGCGAGCGCGGCGCCGAGGATGATCTGCAGGATGCCGGTGACGGTGAGCGGGACCCAGTGGTATTTGCTCAGCCAGACATGACCCTTGTCGCGGGTGAGGTCGGGAGCGTAGCGGCCAAGCAGTGCGGTCTCCGAGTGGAGCGCGCGGCCGGAGATGATCCAGCCGGCGTGGGCCCACCAGGTGCCGTCGTGCGGGGTGTGCGGGTCGCCGTCGTGGTCGGAGTTCTGATGGTGGACGCGGTGGGTAGCGACCCAGAAGATGGGTCCGCCCTCCAGCGCCATGGTGCCGCAGGCGGTGATGAAGTACTCCAGCCACTTGGGCACGCGGTAGCCGCGGTGCGTGAGCAGGCGATGGTAGGACATGCCGATGCCAACGTTGATGGCAAAGAAGTACATGACAGCGAAGACGGCCAGGTTCTTCCAGGAGAAGAAGAAGAGTGCGGCGATGGCGCCGACGTGGAAGAGGCCCATGACGATGGCGGTGATCCAGTTGACTCGGCCCTGCTGGTGCTCGCGGCCCATGCGAAGGTCCTGCTTGACCTTGCGGGCGACCTCGGCGGCGAGCAGGCGGGCGGCCTCAACGGCCTCCGGTGTGCTGGCCGCTGTGCTGACGCGGGGGAGGGTTGGCGTTTGGACTTCGGTGGGTTCAGGGGACAGGAGCGTAGGGGTCATAAGAGTCTGGTTGGCCTCAATGCGTATGTGTCGGGTACTTGCTTGGGATGCCCGTGAGTTCAACGCTAGCAGGGAGCGGGAGCGGCTGGTGTAAGACTTTTGTAATGGCGGCTGACGACAATTTGTTAGGGTGTTTGCATGACTCTTTCGGGGGAGGGGATCGATGAATAATGAAGGCTTGGGGCCGTTTCGGCTGGCGCCGTGGTTTAGTCCGCGGCCGTGGGGCAGGTGGGACTTGCAACCCTGGTATGGGCCGGAGGCGTTCGCGCGGACAAGTGAGCCGGTGGGTGAAGCGTGGCTGACGGGCCCGGCGAGCGTGGTGGAAACGGGCGCGCTGACCGGGCAGACGCTGGCGGCAGTGGTGGACGAGCAGACGGAGGCGGTGCTGGGCGACGGTGGCGGCGAGGAGTTCCCGCTGCTGGTAAAGCTGCTGTTTCCGAGCGACAAGCTGAGCGTGCAGGTGCATCCGGACGACACGCAGGCGCAGGCGATGGGGCAGCCGCGGGGCAAGACGGAGTGCTGGTATGTGCTGGAGGCGGAGCCGGGCGCGACGATCATGCTGGGACTGAAGCCGGCCGCGACGGTGGATGCGGTGCGGGCGGCAATTGCAGACGGGACGCTGGAAGAACTGATGGAGTTTGTGCCCGTGGCCGCGGGCGACATGGTGTTTGTGGATGCGGGCACGGTGCATGCGATTGGGCCGGGCGTGGTGCTGCTGGAGACGCAGCAGACGTGCGACGTGACCTTCCGGATGTATGACTATGGGCGTCCGCGGGAGTTGCACGTGGAGCAGGCGCTGAAGGTGATGAAGCTGAAGACGGCGGCGGGGAAGGTGCGGCCGGTCGCGATGGATAGATTTACGCGGCTGATTGAGCAGAAGTATTTTGTGGTGGACCGGTACGACGTGGCAGCCGGGGGAGAGGTGGTGGTGCCGACGCAAGGGCCGGGGTGCCTGGTGGGCCTGACCGGTGGGGGTACGGTTTTTGGCGGGGCAGAGGGCCAGGTGGAACTCCTACCGGGTAAGGCGGTGGTTATTCCCTCGGATTGTCCGTCCATTGTCTTCAAGGCGGAGGTGGGTGCTTCGTTTGTGAAGTGTTGGGCGCCCTAAGAGCAAACGCGAACCACAGAGATCACGGAGTAAGAGAGAGAACACAGAGGCTGGTGGGGCTGGCGGACGTGGCGTGCCGGCGCAAGACTTGTTGTGCTCGATGCGGGTAGGATGGTGCGCGGATGTTTGTGGAGGGATGATGCGGCGGATCGGGTTGGTAGTGGCGTGTTGGATTGCGGTGGGTGGGGCGGTTGCGATGGGGCAGGCTCCGGCGATGCAGCCTGTCGCGCCGGTGCAGGCTGTGGCTACGGCGGCGAGTGGGCCGGCGCCGAAGCTGCTGTGGGCGAATGGGGCGCCGGGGGCGGTGGGAGATGCGGATGAGGATAAGCCGACGATTACGGCTTATATTCCGGCGTCGAATCCGACGAAGACGGCGGTGGTGATTGCGCCAGGGGGCAGTTATATGCACCTGTCGATGGTGAGGGAAGGCTCGGATGTGGCGGCGTGGCTGAACGCGCACGGGGTGGCGGCCTTTGTGCTGAAGTACCGGCTGGGGCCGAAGTATCACACACCGATTGAACTGGGCGATGCACAGCGGGCGATCCGGACAGTACGGGCGAATGCGGCGCAGTATGGGATTGCGCCGGACCACATCGGTATGTGGGGATTTTCGGCGGGCGGACATCTGGCCGCGACGGCAGAGACGCAGTTCGATGCAGGGAACGCGACAGCGACGGATGCGATTGAGCAGCAGAGCAGCCGGCCGGATTTCGCGATTTTGTCGTACCCGGTGATCACGATGCAGGACTCGTATACGCATAAATTGTCGCGGACGAGTCTGCTGGGCGATAGTCCAACGCAGGCGGAGATGGATGCGATGTCGGCGGAGCTGCATGTGACGGCGCAGACGCCGCCGACGTTCCTGTTTACGACGACGGACGATCACACGGTGCCGGTGCTGAACAGTGTGATGTTCTATACGGCGCTGGTGAAGGCAGGGGTGCCGGCGGAGATGCACATCTTCCAGCATGGGGGGCATGGGGCGGGGCTGGCTCCGACGAATCCGCAGTTGAAGCCGTGGACCGACATGCTGATCAAGTGGATGCGGGAGCGCGGGTATGCGGCGGAGACGCCGTAGGGGGATGTGGGGGCGGCAAATTACTGCCAGAAAGTGGGCATGCGTCTCGTCTCGGCAAGCGGGATGGCAGGTCCTTCGACTCCGGCTCTCGCGGTGAAACCACGAGAGCCTCCGCTCAGGATGAGCGGCTTCTATATGATCCAGGACTTAGAACTTCGGCTCTATGTCGATACGGACCAGCGAAGTTTTACGGTTTGCTAGCGGTCGGATTGTGTAAAGTGGGCGGGGCGGAAAATCCGCTATCGCTGGGTTCTTTGCGCTGCGTGTCATGGAGCGGGTTCGAACTTCGGCGAGAAGATAGGGTTGATCGGATGCTTGCGGGAGTCTTCCCGGCCAAAGAAACAAGGCGCGGCGACCGGTTGACCCAATATCAGATACAGGTGATCGGCTGATGCGTTCGAAGTTTGGGAAAGTGTTGCTGGGGTTGTGCCTTGGGGTGTTGGCGGGTTGTCCGCTGGTGGGACTGACGAAGGCGAAGGCGCAGGTACCGTTTGCGGCCGCATGGGTGGCGGCGCCCGATCCGTCGGCGGCAGGAGCAGAGGCGGACCGTATCGCAGCGCTGGAGAAGAAACTGAACGACCAGGCGGTGGCGATTGCCGCGGCGCAGACCGCGGGCGACAACTCGTGGATGTTGATGTGCGCGGCGCTAGTACTGCTGATGACGGGGCCGGGGCTGGCGCTGTTCTATGGCGGGCTGGTGCAGAAGAAGAACGTACTGGGCACGATGATGCAGAGCTTTGCCATGATGGCCGTGGTGACGGTGCTGTGGGCGCTGGTGACCTACTCGCTGGCGTTCAGTAGTGGGAACGCGTTTATCGGCGGGCTGCACAATGCATTTTTGCGCGGGGTGGGGATGTCACCGAGTGTGTATGCGCCTACGATTCCGCTGCAGACGTTCATGGTGTACCAGTTGATGTTTGCGATTATTACGCCAGCATTGATTACGGGGGCGTTCGCGGAGCGGATGAAGTTCTCTGCGATGCTGATGTTTACGGTGCTGTGGACGATTGTGGTGTACAGCCCGATGGCGCACATGGTGTGGGGCGTGGGTGGGCTGCTGAATGCTACAACGGGGAAGATTCCGTGCCTGGACTTTGCGGGCGGCACGGTGGTGCATGTGACGTCGGGCGTGTCCGCGCTGGTGACGGCGCTGTACCTGGGCAAGCGGGTGGGCTATCCGAAGGTGCCGATGCAGCCTCACTCGGTGGTGCTGAGTTTTATGGGCGCGTGCCTGCTGTGGGTAGGCTGGTTCGGGTTCAATGCGGGGTCGGCGCTGGCGGCGGGGACGCTGGCGACCTCGGCGTTTGTGGCGACGCAGTTTGGCGCGGCGGCGGCGGCGATCGGCTGGACGGCGGCGGAGTGGATCCGTAACGGCAAGCCCTCGGCGCTGGGAGCGATCTCCGGCGCGGTGGCGGGGCTGGTGGCGATTACGCCGGCTTCAGGGTTCGTGACCCCGATGTCCGCGCTGTGGATTGGGCTGGTGGCCGGCATGGTTTGTTTCTTTATGGTGGTGAAAGTAAAGGCAATGTTCGGGTATGACGACTCGCTGGACGCGTTTGGCGTCCACGGGGCTGGCGGGACGTTGGGCGCGCTGCTGACGGGGATCTTTGCCAACAGCGCGATCAATCCGGCCTTTGGAGCGGGCAAGGCAACTGGGTTGCTGGAAGGCAACTGGCGTCAATTGGGGCATCAGGCTGCGAGTGTGGGGATTGCGTGGGTATTGTCGATTGTGGGTACACTGATCCTATTGTTCATCGTAGATAAAACGATTGGGCTTAGGGTAAGTGCTGCCGACGAGGCGATGGGTTTGGATCTTTCGCAGCATGGGGAAGAGGGCTACGAGTGGGCGCACTGATCTGTTGTTAGGGCGGGGAACAAAGAAGGTACATCGATTGATGTACGGCGGGCATTTAGATGCTGCGGCCAGAGCGTGGCCGGGCGTACTATGCTAGAGCGACGGATGGCGAATGAGTGAGAGGAAGGATTTCGATGCAAAAGATTGAAGCGGTGATACAGCCTTCAAAGCTGGATGCGGTGAAGGATGCCTTGGTGGAGATTGGCGTACAGGGAATGACGATCACGGAGGCCCGCGGTCATGGGCGGCAGAAAGGACACACGGAGTTCTACCGTGGACGGGAGTACTCCGTCGATTTGCTGCCGAAGGTGAAGCTGGAGACAGTGGTTGCGGACAACATGGTGGACAAGACGGTGCAGGCGATCATCGCGGTGGCGCGTACGGGCACGATCGGGGACGGCAAGATCTTTGTGACGAAGATCGATGAAGCGATCCGTATCCGCAACGACGAACGCGGCGAAGTCGCGCTGTAAGGCAGCGGTTCGTTGCGGCTGACTGGTTTGAACGAAAGTAGTTGGGTGCCCCACATCTTCGACTTGAGATGTGGGGCATCCGTGCGTATATCGTCCCTGCGGGGCGATGGCTGTATGCTGTAGGTTCTACACCTACAGACAGCGATGGCGGACGACCAGACTCCAGAGAGCGTGATGCGCGGCGAATACCAGCGGCGAATGCTGGAGATTCGTGCTGCCTTTGCGGCAGGGGCGACCGGCGCGGAGACGATTGCGGCGCGCTCGCAGGCGATGGATGCATTGATTACCGGCCTGTGGGCGGAGGCGGTGAAGCGGACGCCGAAGCTGGGGACCGGGATTGCCGTGCTGGCGCTGGGAGGATATGGGCGCAGCCAGCTCTTTCCGTACTCCGACGTGGACCTGATGTATATGCTGGACGGCCGGCTGACGGAGCAGGATGTGAAGCAGCCGATCCGGCGGATCAGCCAGGAACTGTGGGACGCGGCGATCCGCCTGTCGCCGGTGACGCGCAAGCGCAGCGAGGCGGAGAAGTTCGATCCGGACAATGTGGAGTTTGCGCTGGCGTTGCAGGACCATCGACTGCTGGCCGGTGACCGAGCCGTGTACGAACGGTTCGCCGGGGCGGGACTTCCGAAGCTGCTGGAGGCGGAGAGCAAAAACATTGCGACCGGGCTGGTGCAGCTTACTGCGGACCGGCACGCCAAGTACGGAGACACGTTGTTCCACCTGGAGCCGAGCATCAAGGATTGTCCGGGTGGCCTCCGGGACGTGCACGTATGCGCGTGGCTGAAGACGCTGGCGGCGGCGGGCTCCGGCGGCAGGCAGAGTGGGACCGGCGCGGGCAGCGGCGATGCGGCGGACGGCGAAGACTTTGGCAATGCGGTGGAGTTTCTGTACACGGTGCGGTGCTTCCTGCACTATCGCCATGAGCGCGACGACAACACGCTGGACTGGCAGGCGCAGGATGCCGCGGCCAAGGAGTTGGTGGGGATGGAACGGCGGCGGGTGGCGCGCGAGGGCCAGACGTATACAGGACAACACGACGCCGCGTACTGGATGCGGCTGTACTTCCGCCACGCGCGCGCGGTGGAGCGGCGGCTGACCCATATGCTGGATGCGGTGCCGGCGCGGCAGAAGGCGGGCCGCTGGGCGCTGCCCGGGCGTGGCTTCTTTAAGCCGAAGCGCCGTACAGAGGCGGTTCCGGCAGGGTTCAGCGTGGAGAACGGGCGGTTGGTGCTGGGCGCGGCCACGGCGGCCACGGGCGATCCGGCGCGAGACCCCGAGGTGGTGCTGCAACTGTTTGCCGAGATGGCGCGGACGGGTTGTGCCCTGGAGCGGAGCGGCGAGGAGCGGATGACGCATGCGCTGCCACTGCTCTCGGCGCATTTGGAGGAGGGACCGGCCCTGTGGCGGCATCTGAGCGAGATTCTGCAAGGGCACCATGCCGGCAAGGCCCTGCGCGCGATGCATGCGCTGGGGATATTGGAACTGCTGATTCCGGAGTTCCACGGGATCGATGCACTGGTGATCCGCGATGCGTACCACCGCTACACAGTGGATGAGCACACCATGGTGCTGATTGACACGCTGCATGGCATGGAGGCGCCGCAGACCGGCACGATGGGGGAGTGGGCAGCGCGTTTTGGCGGCATTCTGCGCGATGTGCAGCACCGCGGAGTGCTGTACCTGGGCGGGCTGCTGCACGATACAGGCAAGGGCAGGAGCACGGACGACCACGCCCGCGAGAGCGCGCGGATGGCGGAGAACGTTGCCGGGCGGCTGGAACTGGACTCCTACGAGAGCGAGTTGCTGCTGGGGTTGATTGGACACCATCTGGAGATGTCGGCCGCGCTGCGGCGGGACATCTTCGACCTGGAGACGGTGCGTGTGTTTGCCGGCAAGGTGCAGACGCCGGAGGCGCTGCGCATGCTGACCTTGTTTACGTATGCCGATATTCAGGCAGTGCATCCGGATGCGCTGACGCCGTGGAAGGCGGAGAACCTGTGGCGGTTGTATCTGGCTACGGCGAGCTACCTGGACCGCAGCGTGGACGACGAGCGGGTAGGGGCGCGCATCGGCAAAGAGCTGGTGCATCGAGTGACCGGGCTGCTGCCGGGCAAGCGGACGGAGATAGAGGCGTTTCTGGAGGGGTTCCCGGAGCGGTATCTGCGCACCCGCACTCCGGAGGAGGTGCGGCTGCACTTTGAGATGGCGGAGCGATTTGCGCAGGACCCGGTGCAGCTTGAGTTCCGCTACGCGCTGGAGACGAGCGAGATTACGCTGGTGACGCAGGACCGGGCGCTGCTGTTTGCCGATATGGCTGGAGCGCTGGCAGCGTGGGGCATGAACATTGTGACCGCGGACGCGTTCTCTGACCAGAAGGGCATCGTGGTGGACAAGTTCCGGTTTACGGATACGTTCCGCACTCTGGAGATGAATGCGAGCGAGCATGCGGCCTTTGTGGAGGGCGTGCATGACGTGATGGCGGGCAAGGTTCCAGTAGAGAAGCTGCTGGCTGGTAGGCGGCGAGGACGCGGTGCGGCGCCCAAGGTGGAGGTGCAGACGCGGGTGGACTTTGACGATGAGGCATCGTCGCACAGCACGCTGTTGCAGGTGGTGGCCCAGGACATGCCCGGACTGCTGCGGGCCGTGAGCCAGGCGCTGGCGGGACAGGGATGCAATATCGAGGTGGCGCTGGTGGACACCGAGGGCGAGACTGCGATTGACGTGTTTTACATCACGCAGAACGGGCTGAAGCTGGGCAGTGGCCAGCAGAGCGAGTTGAAGCGGGAGTTGTTGCAGGCCATTGAGGGGAACGCGCGCTAGGTATTTTCCAAGACATTGGAGGCGCTACGGGCGGGTTTCCAGGAGGAGCACCGGGCAACCGCAGGTGCGGAGAGGGCATCGCAGTATAAGGAACAGGAATTTTCTTCGTACAATGCCGCCCTTTGGCGGTCGATTCGCGAAATTCTTTCCACTGGCACAGTTATACTGACATCCAATGACACTTCCCTCCAATCTGGGTTCCAGCAGCATTCCTTCCCCGGCAGCGCCTGGGCGCGACCGGTACTTTTTTGGTTCCCTCGACAGCTCCGGCAAGAACCGCGAGAAGCTGCAGGAGGTGAACTGGGGATACGACGAGCAGGAGGGGGTGGTGATGGCATCGCTGGATGCGGCCATCAACTGGGTTCGGAAGAATTCTGTCTGGCCGATGACGTTTGGGCTGGCGTGCTGTGCGATTGAGATGATGTCCATGGGCGGCTCGAGGTACGACATTGCGCGGTTTGGCGCGGAGGTTTTTCGGCCGTCGCCGCGACAGAGCGATCTGATGATTGTGGCCGGCCGGGTGTCGCAGAAGATGGCTCCGGTGATTCGCCGGTTATACGAGCAGATGCCTGAGCCCAAGTGGGTTATCTCGATGGGCGCATGCGCCACATCGGGCGGGGTATTCAACAATTATGCCCTGCTGCAGGGGGTGAATCAGGTGATTCCGGTGGACGTATATGTACCCGGATGCCCGCCCCGGCCGGAGCAGTTGTTGTATGCAATTACGCTGTTGCAGGAGAAGATCCAGCAGGAGCGTGGGAGTGTGCGAAAGACGTTGAATTTGTCGTAGGCGAAGGGCCGGGGTTCGACCGAAGGCCAGAGTTGGTGGTCCGAACGTTCGGTTCGATTTTCGCCCGGCGTGGTCGGTCGCTGGCAATGTCCCAATCTAATGTGGGAATTAGGCAGCAATTTTAGGCTCGACATGCGGGTCAACTGCGATACACTCGGGATGATCCGATTTCAGTAGTTTCAACAGGTCTTATTTACGTGGAGGAAGTGGCATGACTTATCGCCCGTTTCGCAGTCTCGGCCGGTTTTTGCTGGCTGCGTGCGCAGTTAGCCTAGTTGCAGCAAATCTGGGTGCACAGACAGCCGCCCCAGCAGCTCCGGCGGGGATCAACCCGTCCCGGGTAGATGTTTTTGCGGGCTTCTCTTATTTTGGGGCGCACGGACGGGTTCAACCGAGCTCTCTTCCGTATTCGTCCATTAACGAGGGCGCAATCGGCAGCGGCGCATACTACTTCAACAAGTACTTTGGCGCTGAGATTGTGTACTCGAACCACCCCAGCGGTGCGAACGATGGGTTCAGCGGCGGCTCGCTGGGTGCAATCGCCCGCCTGCCGATGGAGAATTTCACGCTGTTTGCGCACGGGCTGGTGGGCGGAGCGCGCCTGGGTGGGCCGAACAGTGAATATCCCCCGACATATGAGCATGAGCCCTATCGCTGGGGACCCGCGCTGACGGCGGGCGGCGGCATCGACTACGCGATTCCGTACTTTGACAACCGCTTCAGCCTGCGGCTAGCCCAGGCTGACTATCGCTACATCCACGCCGATTTTGGTCCGGCTGTGTCGATCCCGACGGCCGGAATTCTGGGCGGCCGTGCCAACCTGGACGCGGTGGAGTTGAGCACCGGCATTGTGGCGCACTTTGGCCACATCATTCCTCCTCCTCCGGTGACGTATAGCTGCTCGGTTGCTCCGACCAGCGTTTACCCTGGCGACCCGATCACGGTGACAGGCACGGCGCTGAACCTGAATCCGAAGAAGGTTCCGACCTACACCTGGACCTCGACGGGCGGCGTGATCTCAGGCACATCGAGCACGGCAAACATCAACACGGCTACGGCTGCTCCCGGGACGTACGCGGTCTCCGGCCATGTGACCGAAGGCGCGAAGCCGGGCCAGTCTGCCGACTGCACGGGCCAGTTTACGGTGATGCCGTTCCAGCCGCCGACGATCAGCTGCTCGGCGAACCCGTCGCAGGTGAACCCCGGCGATTCGTCGACGATTACCGCGAGCGCAGTGAGCCCGCAGAACCGTCCTTTGACCTACAGCTACAGCCCGACGGCAGGTGCAGTGCAGGGGACGAGTTCCTCGGCAACGCTTTCCACAGCAGGCGCTGCGCCTGGACCGATTACGGTGACCTGCAATGTGGTGGACGACAAGGGCAACACGGCCTCGGCTACGACGAGCGTGACTGTGATTGCGCCTCCGCCTCCGCCGCCGCCGCCCGCACCGGTAGCTTCGAGCCTGTGCTCGGTGAGCTTCGAGCGTGATGCGAAGCGTCCGACCCGTGTGGACAACGAAGCGAAGGCCTGCCTGGACGATGTGTCCCTGGCGCTGCAGCGCTCCTCCGATGCCAAGCTGGCGCTGGTTGGCAACGAGAACGCCAAAGAGCAGAAGGCTGACGCGAAGCTGGCCAAGATGAAGCACAACAAGAAGCCAACCGATGCTGCGGCTCGCGCGGTCAACACCAAGGACTACCTGGTGACGGAGAAGGGCATCGATGCTTCACGCATCAGTGTCTACACCGGAGCCGACGATGCCCAGACGGTGACGACGACGCTGATCCCAGCAGGTGCGACCAACCCCGCAGCCAGCGACGCAACGGTGGACGAGATGGCCGTAAAAGCTGTTCCTCGGACGCCCCCTGCGAAGGGAACGAAGAAGGCTGCCAAGGCTAAGTAACCAATACGCAGTCGAAGATGCACACGCGGCTGACTGGGGTGTTTCCCAGTCAGCCTTTGTGCTGGTATGGGGCAACGCTTGGGCTGGGTGACCTATGTATCCTAGAACGAACGGGCGTGGAAAGAACGGGCGTGGCGTTTAAGATGCAGTTTGTGCGCGGTGACTCCTCTGGAGTGAAGGGGGGGCGGACGGAATGGGCACGCGCTCGACGCCAACGATCAAGCGGCTGGACCGACGGGATGGGACGATAATCTTGAATTACAGACTGCGCCGGAACCTGGTTTGGATCGTCGTGCTGTTGGGGCTTACATGCACATGGCTGCGGGCGGCCTCGTGGTTTCCGTTTGGGCCGGACGGAGGTTCGGCGCGCGCCTTTGCGGCGGACCCTGCGAATCACCAGCATCTTTACCTGGGGACGGCGACCGGGTGGATCTATCAATCGCCGGATGGCGGTAAGAACTGGAAACGGCTGGCGCGGGTAGGCAATCGCGACGACCTGGTGATCGACAACATTCTGGTGGACCCTTTGGACTCCAGGCATGTCGTAGTGGGCGCATGGGTGTTGGCGGACGGTGGGATCTATGTGAGCCACGACGGCGGGGTGACGTGGACCAGCCATCCGGAGATGCAGGGGCAGTCGGTGCGCTCACTGGCGATTGCGCCGTCGGACCCGCAGATCTATGTGGCGGGGACGCTGGAGGGGGTGTTCCGCTCGGTGGATCGCGGGGTGCACTGGGAGCGGATCAGTCCGAAGGACAACGCGGAGATCCACGAGGTGGAGTCGCTGGCAATCGATCCGGCGGACCCCAGCATCCTCTATGCGGGCACGTGGCATCTGCCCTGGAAGACGACGGACGGCGGCAAGAACTGGACGAGCATCAAGCAGGGGATGATTGAGGACTCGGACGTATTTTCGATCATCGTCGACCCCAAGCAGCCGAGCGTGGTGTATCTGAGTGCGTGTTCGGGAATCTACAAGAGCGAGGACGGCGGCGCGAAGTTTAGCGGCGGCGTCAGCGTAAATAAGACACAGGGGATTCCTTCGACGGCGCGGCGGACGCGGGTGCTGATGCAGGACCCGAACCACCTGGACACGGTGTTTGCGGGGACGACGGAGGGTTTGTATCGCACGTTCGACGCGGGCAAGTACTGGATGCAGACGACCGGCTCCGACGTGATTGTGAACGATGTGTATGTGGACCCGGAGAACTCGAAGCATGTGTTGCTGGCAACGGACCGGCGCGGGGTGTTGGCGAGCGAAGACGGCGGCGACAGCTTTCAGCCGTCGAATCGTGGGTTCTCGGCGCGGCTGATTACCGCGTATACGGGCGATGCGCAGCACGCGGCGACTGCGTATGTGGGCGTGGTGAATGATAAGGATGCCGGCGGCGTGTTTGTGAGCCACACGGGAGGATTGAGCTGGACGCACCTGAGCGACGGGCTGGATGGGCGGGACGTATTCAGCCTGGGACAGGCGCCGGATGGCACGATTCTGGCCGGAACGGAGCATGGGATTTACCGGCTGAAGGATGCGGCATGGCACCGGGTGGCGGATGACGCGGCGGCTGCGGCCGCTGCGCCCGCGGCGGAACCCGCGAAGACGCAGCCGGCCAGGAAGCCGGTGGGAAAGGCTGCGGCCAGGCGGAGAGCGGCGGCGAAACCTCCCGTCGCGGTGACGAAGGTTGCGGCGAAGAAGAGCGCCACGCTGCACGACTTTGACGGGAGCGTGTACGGGTTTGCCGGCGCGGGCCAGATGCTGTTTGCTGCGACGTCGCAGGGACTGTTGCAGAGCCCATCGAGCGGACTGACGTGGGCGATGACCGCGGTTCCGCTGGATGAATGCCGGTTTGTGGCGGCCGAGAAGGAGGGCGTGCTGGCGGCTAGCCTGGATGCGCTGGAGTTGTCCGTGGATGTGGGCAAGACCTGGCAGGCGGTGGCGCTGCCGCCGAAGGTGAAGCAGGTGCTGGCGATTGCGGTGGATGCACGCGGCGGCGTCTGGGTGGCGGACAAGGACGGAGTGTACGTGTCGACGGACAAGGGCGCCGCGTGGCGGACGCTGACCGACCTGGCGGTGCGCAAGGTGAACAGCCTGTACTTTGACGAGGCCGCGAATCGGATGCTGGTGACGGCGTACGAGCCGAAGACCGAGGCGTTTGCGGTGGACCTGGCGTCGATGCGGGTGACGACGTGGGACACAGGATGGAACCTGCGGTTTGTGCGGCCGATGGGCGACCACCTGGTGGCGGCGACGCTGTTCGATGGCATTGTGGTGCAGCCGCGGATGGTGGACTCGGCGCTGGTGGCAGGCCATTGAGGAACCCGCAAGCTCAGACGCGAGACGCGGGGCAATCGCAGAGCAGCGGGATTAGAATTGAGACAGCATGACTGCACTCACATCCAAGGCGACGGCGCGGCACAGCTTCCAGACGGATGACGCGGCTCTGCGGCCGATTGCGGCGAAGGTGGAGGCCGGTGAGCGGCTGAGCTTTGACGATGGCGTGGCGCTGTATCGCACCGGCGATATCCTGGCGATTGGATGGATGGCCAACCAGGTTCGGGAGCGCATGCACGGCGACATTGCGTACTTCAATGTGAACCGGCACATCAACCCGACTAATGTATGCGTGGCGAGCTGCCGGCTGTGCGCGTTTGGCCTGAAGAAAGGCGAACCCGGGACCTACACCATGGCGCTGGAAGAGGCGTGGGAGACGGCGGGCACGGGCCTGAGCGAGGCGGTGACCGAGTTCCACATTGTGGGCGGCCTGCATCCCGATCTTCCGTTTGAGTATTTTGAGGACCTGGTGCGCGGGTTGAAGATGCGCTACCCGAAGGTACACGTCAAGGCGTTCACGATGGTGGAGGTGGCGTTCTTTGCGCGGCTCGGCAAGATGAGCATCGAAGAGACGCTGCGGCGGATGAAGGCTGCGGGTGTGGATTCATGCCCGGGCGGCGGCGCGGAGATCTTTGCGGATCGAGTGCGGCACATTATCTGCGACCACAAGATCGATGGCGGCGAGTGGCTGGAGACGGCCAAGCTGGCGCACAAGATTGGGCTGCGATCGAACGCGACCATGCTGTACGGGCATGTGGAGAACGACGAAGACCGCGTGGACCACATGCTGCGGCTGCGCGCGGTGCAGGACGAGACGGGCGGATTCCAGACATTTATTCCGCTGGCGTTCCATCCGGACAATACGGCGCTGGCGCATATTCTAAAGACGACAGGAATGATGGACCTGAAGCAGATTGCGATTGGGCGGCTGCTGCTGGACAACTTTGCGCACGTCAAGAGCTACTGGCAGATGGTGTCGCCGGAGCTGGCGCAGATCTCGCTGCGGTTTGGGGCGGACGATATCGATGGCACGGTGATCGAGGAGAAGATCTATCACAATGCCGGCGCGACGACTCCGCAGGGAATGCGGCGGGCGGACCTGGTGCGGCTGATTACCGAGGCCGGGCGGGTGCCCTTCGAGCGCGACACCCTGTACCGGGCAGTGACACGGAGCGAGGACACGTTTACGGTCGCGGTCTAGTTTGCGGATAGCTTGCGGACGGCATCGGGCGTCAGCAGGAGGAAGTCTGCTCCGGGATCGTTGTCTCCCTGAATATCGCCCCAGCGGGGCTCCGGGTTGACGGTGTCAAGGCCTTCCTGAAGGTCGTCGAGGGTGACGAACCCCTTGGTGTCCGCGGCCTGATTGAGTGTGACCAGCAGAGCTGAGATAAAGGGCGAGTGGTGACCGGGAAGGCCGTCGGGGACGAAGTCCTTGCCGCCGGAGGCGAAGTAGCGCCGGGTGCGCTTCGATTGCTTGCGAACGAGGAGCTCGGGTAGAGTGGCGTGCACATAGACGTCGGTTGGATTGCCACGCATGCTGGAGTCGGCGATCTTGCGATCGAGAGTGCCGGCGAAGCAGGCGTCCAGGACGAGGATGACGTGGGTGGAGGGGATGCGATTGACATAGGCCATGAGCGTCTGGTGCGCCAACAGCGTGCGGTGGCCAAGGTCGTCCTGGATCGGGAGGGCGTCCGCAGGCGCGAGGAAACCCTGGCCGAGGTCTTCGTCAAAGTAGCCATGACCGGAGAAGACGATCATCAATTGATCCTGCATCTCGAAGTGCCGGTGCAGGTACTCGGTTAGCTTCTGGAGTATCTGCTCGCCGGTGGGGTTCTTGAGCTCTTCCACGTGGAAGCCGTAGAGGGAGGTGAGCGCGTCGTTGAGGGCGTCGGCGTCGGAGATCGGATT
>Ga0302278_10000309_pt1 | contig 64264 bp, 42 predicted proteins | sample III_Bog_N3_2_FD_194543 | JGI IMG/M metagenome (GOLD analysis project Ga0302278, IMG submission 194543) | Peat permafrost microbial communities from Stordalen Mire near Abisko, Sweden - III_Bog_N3_2 | ecosystem: Environmental > Terrestrial > Soil > Wetlands > Peat | place: Sweden: Abisko...
CCGCTCGGCCGTGAAGGCGCTCCTTGAACGCATCGAGAATCCCGATCTTCCGCCTCGTCAGATTCTGCACTCGCATGAACTTGTAATTCGTGAATCCACGCGAACTGAACAGTCCCCGAAGATCTAGACGGTCCTCAATTGCGCAGGCGCGATTCAGGTTTTTCCAAACGGTCATTGGATCGCATTCGCGCGAAGCTTGCCGTCCGGTTCCTTGTGCGGGTAGTCCACTCGAATGGTCAGGATCTCGTACGGGTGAATGGGAACCCTGAAAATGTCATTGCTCGGTTCAATTGGGCCGCCTTCGGGGGTCTCCATGAGGTTGGTCACGGTTGCTCCAGTCGCTCCCGGCGGCGCATGAAGCTCGACGACCGAGTCCTTTCCGGCCCACTCGTAGACACGAAATATGAGACCGCTCGCGTCCTCTGCCTTCTTCACCGCCGTTAGCACGACATTCTCCTGCGCAATCGACGCGAAAGAATATTGAGTCGGCAATGAGCCCGTGTGGGCCCTCGTCACAATCGCGGTGAGAGGGTAATTGAATTCATAGCCTCGGCGCACAGTCAGCGCGTCTTTCCATGTGCCTGCGTGGGGATAGATGGCGTATTGAAAGTGATGGGGTCCACGGTCCGCCTCGGGATCGGGCCATGTAGGGGAGCGCAGCAGCGAGAGGCGCAGCACATTGCCGACAGCGTCGTAGCCGTACTTTGAGTTGTTGATCACGCTCAAGCCATGCTTGCCATCGCCAAGATCAGCCCAGCGCAAGGCGGACACTTCAAACTGCGCCTTCTCCCAACTATTGTTGCGCGTGGTGGGGCGCTCGATCGTCCCATAAGGAATCTCATACGTCGCAAACGGGCCCGACGCGGACAGCGGGAAAGCCACCTTCAACAGCACGTGTGTTTCGTGCCAGTCAATCTCGTTGTCCACATCCAACTGCGGCTCCAGCGCGTCAAGCGCGATTGTCTGAACGAAGGTTGAGCTCTGCCAGTTCCTGGTCACTCGAACCGAGTTGCCTCCTACTCGTTCCACCTTGTCCGCATGTGTCAGTAGCGTCGGCGCTCGATCGAGAGTACCGGGATCGATATTCCAGGCATCGTATTCCTTTGGAGTATCTCTGAAGGCCTGCAATTCATTGCCGCAGGCTCCCTCCGCCAGCGTCTCAAACTTTGAATGCTTGTCATAAAGGCTCGTAACGCATCCGGTCTGTTTGTCGATGACAACTCGGAGCGCGTCGCTTTCCAGCACAAAGCCGTCCGTCACCTCTCTCGTGATGGATCTGACTTGGTTCCCGCGCTCTCCCTTACCGGCCGCAAGAACTTGCAGTGTTCTGTATCCGAGTGCCGGCACATCCGCGACGGGAATTCGAAACTCCTCAACACCATCCCGAACGTCCTTCGCAAGAACACTGCTCGGGTACACTTCTCCGCTGCTCGGATCACGTATGGAGAACCCACCCGGATAGCCACGCAAACGAACAGTCACTTCGCCGCTACGCGCCCATCCGAGCGGGTTGAAGACAACAATCGCCTGGCTATCTCCACCTTTTCCCGCTGCAGCGGTATCGATCCTCTCAGTCACGGCATCCAGCGCCTTGGCGTCAATCTCGTTTGTCGACCAACGCACAACGTCGTAGTCCTTCTGAGCGTCCCTGTAAAGTACTGCAATTCCCGAGCCCGCAGCAGTATCATGAAACTGGTTGAAGAGAACCTTTTTCCAGTCCTCTACCAGTTCCGGTCCCGGATAGCTCATTCCATTCAGCCACGCCAGCGACGCCCATTTCTCCGCATTCAATACTTCGATCTCGGCATCTCGCATATTCCGCTTGTGGTTGGCCTGGGTCGTCATGATGCCGCGATGATACTCAAAATAAAGTTCGCTCTTCCATGTAGGTATGCTCACGCGGCCTTCAGCAGCCGGTGGAGGTGTATATCCTTTGGCGATCGATTGGTAGTTCCACTCCGGGCTGTCAGGAGCGATTTGCTTTTCAATCGTCGAGAAGAAAGACTGCGCCGTTCCGAATTCGTACTTCGGCATGACATGCCCTGGTCCGGCCCAATGAAAGCCCTCATCGAGCATGGCCCGCGTGGGGCCGCCGCCGTGGTCGCTCACCCCATAGAGGTCCATCATCTCCGTCTCTCCGGGCGCGCGAGTTCTCGCAGTAACCAGATCCCTCGACAGTCGCTCCGGGGTCAGATTGGCATTAAAGTAGTCATGCGGAAAGTAAGCCAGCACCTTCGAACCGTCCGGCGATTCCCACCAGAACAGTTTAAACGGCAACTGGTTGGTGTCGTTCACAATCATCTTCTGCGTGACGAAATAGTCCACGCCGCTCTTCTTGTAGATTTGCGGAAGTTGCCACGTGTAGCCAAATGAATCCGGATTCCAGCCGACGCGTATATCCACGCCGTATGCGTTCTTGTACCAGCGCTTGCCCACTAGCAATTGACGCACCAGCGATTCACCATCCGGCATATTCAGATCCGGCTCAACCCACATGCCGCCGACCACTTCCCAGCGGCCCTCCTTGATGCGCCGTGCAATGTCTCTATTCAGATCCGGATACTTTTCTGCGAGCCATTCGTTGTATGCCGCGGCAGATTGCGTGAATGTGTAGTCAGGATACTCATACATCAACTGCAGCGCAGTGCCGAACGTGCGTCTCACAACGTCCACGGTTTCAGTCCAGGGCCAAAGCCACTCGGCATCGATGTGCGCGTTGCCGGTAACGTGGAAGGTGGCCTGCTGCAAGAGCGGTCTGAGGGGTTCGAGCTTTGCATGCGCAGACCTCAGGCTCGCGTCAAAGGCGGCTTGATCGCGCTTGTCGAGAGCGTCCAGATTTACCTCGTGAATCGCACTGTTCAGCGTCTTCAATTGCGGACCGTCACCGGGCGCAAGAGAGGGGATAAGTAGTTCGGCTGAAAGGAATTCCTGGCGCAGGTCTTCGGGACTCGGGCGCCCCTCAGGAAACTCAATGCGCAGGTGCGCTCCCTCAATTCTCTTTACATCCGCGGTATGCAGAAGTTTCACGGCAACCAAAACCTTGTCGCCGGCCTTGACGTGGTCAAGCAGAATGATCGGTTCCAGTTCTTCGCCCATCGCCACGCGTCTGCCATTGAAGTAGATGATCTGCGGCACAGGGCCATTTGTCTGTGAGTGGAAGTCAAACCAGATGCGCGATCCCGTCAGGTCGTAACCGTCCAGCGTTTCCGGCACCTGATACGTCTGGCGCAGCCAGATCGCTTCATCGGTGGTCTTTCCCCCTGACTCGATTGGCTGCCATGAACTTTCGTCCAGGTCCACCGCTTCCCCGTGAGGCAAATCCCCGGCATGTATCTTCCATATACCGTCCGGCAACTGCCGCAGCCCTGAGAGCCGCCCCATCACTGCGCGAGACTCAGGCGGAAGATGGGCATCTCCCGCGCTCTGGGCCGCAATGCAGCCCGTAAACACCAGGGATGCGGCAAAAGCCAGTTGAACCGCCCCAATATGGAAAGTATGCTTCATCGAAAATCCTCCAGGGCAGATCAGAGAGTCCCCACTGTCTCCAATACCGGCAGGGACACACAACATGTCTGCCCAGACCCTCTATCGCTTACATGCCCAGTTGATGTTGCAGTTCCTCAAGCGAGGTGTTCTTCGTTTCCGGATAGTAAGCCTTGACGACAATGAATTGAATAACCATCATGATCGAAAAGAAAACGAACGGAAACCCTCCGGACGACTTTGCTACGACCGGAAAGGCAGCGGAAATCAGTGCATTCATCACCCAGTGCGTGCTGCTTCCCAGGCTCTGCCCTTTGCCGCGCACGCGGGTCGGAAACACCTCGCTGAGATAGACCCATATGACAGCGCCCTGCGAGGTCGCAAAAAAGAAGATGTAGACAATCAGCAGCGGCAAGAGCAACTTGGCGTGGCCTCCGCTGAAGAAGACCATCGCCACGCCCGCCAGGCTGACCGCTGTGCCCACCGAGCCGATAAGAAGAAGCCTCCTGCGCCCGATCTTGTCAATCACCGACATCGCCAGCAATGTCGCGAAAAGGTTCATGAGGCCGAACGCGACTGCCTGCAGATTGCCGGAGATCTTACTGAAACCCGCTGAGACAAATATGCCGCTCAGATAGTAGGTAATCGCATTGATGCCAGACAGCTGGTTGAACATTGCGATCGACACCGCCAGGAAAATGGGCTTGCTGTACATCTTCTGAAACAGGTTTTCTGTCGAGCTCGATTGATTCTCGTCGAGCGCCGATAAAATACTCTTCAACTCATCGTCAGGGCATTCAGAACCCGTCTTCTCCAACACGGCTTTGGCTTCAGCGACCTGTCCTTTCGCTGCCAGCCAGCGAGCGCTCTTGGGAATGGTGAACAGCAGGAGAAAGAAAAACAGCGCTGGAAGCGCGGCAACGCCAAATTCGAGACGCCATTCAAGGTCTCCCAACGCTGCCCGCGATATCAGGTAGTTGGAAAGATAAGCCAGCAAAACTCCGACAACGATATTGATCTGAAACATCCCAACCAGGCGGCCCCTAAGCCTCGCTGGAGCGATCTCCGCAATGTAGACCGGCCCAATGACGGACGAGCCGCCTATGCCGATGCCACCGAAGAATCGCGCAACCATCAACATGGTCCAACTCGGAGCGACCGCGCATCCGATTGCCGACAGCAGATAGAAGATCGCCATCAATCGAAGCATGGCCCGGCCGCCGTAGCGGCCTTCGAGCGGTCCCGCCACGATCGCGCCAAACACGGTTCCAACCAGTGCAATGGCGACAGTAAATCCCAGGTCACGGGGCGAAAGCTGAAACACCTGCGTGAGTGCCCCGGTTGTTCCGGAAATCACCGCTGTATCGAACCCGAAGAGCAAGCCGCCCAACGCTCCGACCATTGCGCCTCTGACAACCACTCCATTTACTTTCACAACACTCCATCCATTTCACAAAACGCCGAAGTCCTATTCAACTCATCAATGGTGTAAGTCTCAAAGGACGCCACAACATGCGAGAAACACCGATCGCATTCCAACGGGATGAACAATGCCTCTCTCACAATTCCTCCCCAAATACAAAGTGAGTCCGCAATGCGCCGCATACTTCGCGTCCGGCTTCGTCTGCAAATGTCACCCCGCTATCTCCGCACGAGAAGCAGTGAACATGCCCAAATCCAGAGGGGGTTTGTATAACACCCTGTACGTAGGGAATGCTCAACGGAAGGCCATTTCCGAAATCGTGAACGGTCTTGATTCCCCTCTTCGTGAATGCGTTCGCTTCGCCAGACACCTCGCTTCCCAGATCGAAGAAGCTGCAGACGTCTTCCACGCCGATCGATACATTGCGGCCGCTCCATGGCGGCCGGTGTCGTCCTGCATTCTCAAACCACAGAATTGTCGAAGGCAATAACCCAGGATCTCGCAACGAAAACCAGAGATAGTTCTCCTCCGTATTCACCGCCGCGGACCACGCAGGTTGTCCGGCATCTGCGGCCACTGCAACCTGCAACAGGTCCGTGAATCCACGACGCGCTGGATAAACACTGCAATCGGCATCTGCCGTGTCCCTGAATATGGAAGTTACAGATGACAAATCGTCGAAGAGCGCACCGATGGCAAGTGATTGATGCTCCTCTTCGGCCAGATCGGCGAATGCTACTGGGTAGGTCATGCCGAATACTTGCCTGCTTGTTGATAACAACAACGCCGACTCTCGTAACGGCGGCCGCAGCACCGCATGGTGGCCCAACGTGTGGGCTCCCTCCAGATCGGTGACTGTTGTCCGGTCGTAGACGACGGCTTCATCGTCCACCAGAAAGAATTGACGCCTGATGTTCGCCGACCTCAGCGCATTCTCCATATGAATATCAAGCTCATGCACTTTGCCGCGTGACTTGTAGCCGCTCAGCGACCAACGGGAACCTGCGGACCTGCCATGGGGGTGTACTCCGTCTTTCGGACCTGCGTGTCCAAACGGCAAGCAGAAGAAGTCTCCGCGAAGAGGGCCCTCCGACCGTCCATCGAAATCCGCGTACCCTTCGCGCTGCCAGGGTGAAATATAGTAAGGCTGCACCCGCTGGTTGCCGGGAAGGTCGAAGTCCACAGGCGCCATCTGGGCGCCACTCTGCGTGATGGACATAACCACAGAGTTGCTTTGCATGACCCATGAAGGCTGGCAGAAGATATTTCCCTCGGTGAGCATGCGATTCCCCTTCTAGAGTTGCTCTTCAATCAACTCACAAACTGTGTGCAGCAGCAGTTGATGCATCTCTTGAATTCGCGCGGTCGTCTTGCTCTGTACGAGCATTTCGACTTCGGCCAGCCCAGTACAGGTGCCACCGTCTTTCCCCAGGAACGAAATGGTCGCAACACCGCATTTTGCAGCGGCCAGTAAAGCTCGACGGATGTTCTCACTGCGACCGCTGGTTGAAAAGACAACCAGCACATCGCCGCGCCGACCAAAGGCCTCCACCTGGCGTGCGAACACGTCGTTGAAATTGTAGTCATTTCCAATCGCCGTGAGATCTCCCCCATGTGCTGCAAGTGAGATCGCTGGGTAGGGACGACGGTCCTTGTTGAATCGACATACAAATTCCGTCGTGAAATGCGAAGCATCAGCGGCGCTTCCGCCGTTGCCGCAGGCCAGAAGCTTGTTTCCTTGCCGCAAGGCGTTGCTGATTTTGTTGGCGGCGGCTGCAACCTGCGGAGCAAAGCCTGATGCCTGCGCCAGCAGGTTGGCTAACTCCTCAGCGTTGTCGTGCATGAGTTGTCCTGCGCGGTCATTCATCATTCCTGCTCCAGCTTGTTCAAATGGGTCTCAACATAGTCGGCGATTGCATTTTCCAGGCTGTGAAACGGCGCCACGTTGGCTGCCGCATGCAGCTTTTCCATTCTGGCTTCTGTGAAGTATTGATACTTGCCCCGCAGCATTTCGGGCATCTCAATATACTCAATGTTCACCGGCGCGCCCAGTGCGTGAAAGACGGCCGTGACCAGGTCTTTCCACGTTCTTGCTTTACCGCTGCCGCAGTTGAAGAGACCATTCGCCTGCGGATCCTCCAGAAAGGCAAGCGTAACGGCCACTGCATCTTTCACATAGATGAAGTCCCGCATCTGCTCACCGTCTGCATAGTCCGGGTTATAGCTCCTGAACAATTGCACTTTGCCGGTTGCTTTAATCTGGCGGTAGGCCTTCGCAACCACTGATTTCATGTCGCCCTTGTGATCCTCAAACGGGCCGAAGACATTGAAATACTTCAACCCCGCAACCTGCTTCAGAGCCCCGCTCTTGAGAGCCCACAGATCAAATATGTGCTTCGAATAGCCATACATGTTCAGCGGTTTGAGAGTCGCTGTAACTTCATCCTCATCTGAATACCCAAGGCTACCATCTCCATACGTTGCCGCGCTGGATGCGTAGATAAACCGGATGCCGTGGCTCAGGCTGAATTCACAAAGCCGCCGCGTGTAGTGATAATTGTTCTCCAGAAGGTAGTCCGCATCTCGCTCGGTGGTTGCGCTGCAAGCGCCCAGATGAATGATCGCCTGAATGTCCGCAAAACGGCCGCCATCAATTTGCGAGAGAAATGCTTGGGGCGAAACAATATCCTCGTATTGCAGATTGCGCAGGTTCCGCCATTTCTCGTCGCGGCCAAGCGTGTCCACCAGGACTAGATCGCGATAACCCTTGGCATTGAGTTCGCAAACCGCGTTGCGTCCAATAAACCCAGCTGCACCGGTAACAATAATTTGCTTAGCCATTCTTCTGCCCCTCATCTCCGTAGACCTGAAGAATCCGTTCGATGGTGTTTGTTGTCGAGCGGCCCTCAACCATGTCCGCCAGAACCACACGCCCCCCGTTCTCCTCAACCACTTCGCGCCCGCTCACGTAGTGTGCCCAGTCCTTGCCCTTTACAAGCACCTGCGGGAGAATCTGCGCAATGGTCTCCTTGGGCTCCTTATCGGCAAAGTACACGACGTAGTCCACCGCTCGCAGAGAGCCGAGCACATACGCGCGGTCCTGCTCGTTGTTGATCGGGCGATTATCGCCTTTGTTCCTTTTCACAGACGAGTCGGTGTTCACTGCGACGACGAGCGCGTCACCCTGATTGCGGGCAAACGTCAGATACGAAACGTGGCCGGCATGAAGGATATCAAAACACCCGTTTGTGAAGACGAGTTGCTTCCCTTCCGCCACCAGCCGGTCCCGCTCCGCGCGCATTTCCGCAACACTCAATATCCTGGGTTCGTCTATCTTCATTGCGTCACCAATCCTTCTCCTGTGTGCATGGCGCCTTCGCTCTTGCCCAGTTGAAGTGCGGTCAGCAGCGCAGCAAGCTGGCTGTAGTCAGGGATAATGATGTCCGCGCCAGCCCGGATCAAACGCCTGCGCTTGGAGAGATTCAGGCCAAATCGCCGCAACTCGTCGCTTGCCACGCCGATGCATAACCCGCCGCGCCGCTGAGTCTCTCGCATCTCAACCGGGCCGTCCCCGAAGGTCGCGAATTCATGACCGGAGAGATTGTTCTCCCGGATAATGTTCTCGAGTACAACTTTCTTCGCCTCAACATCCACCTTGCCCACTGCGCCGAATATCCGCCCCTCGAAGAAATGGGCGTACCCCATTGCCTCTGCTTCTGCAATGACATCTGCTTCGTCCGTGCCGCTGGCGAGATAGAGCTTTACACCCCTGCCGTGCAATTCTTCCATCAGCAACTGTGCATTTTTGATTTGGAAGTCGCTGGCCTTCAGTTCGCCCCTGTTCAACTTATCTACTCGCGCCTTCACTCTATCGAGCAGTTCCACATTGAAGATGTGCTTGTAGCCGTGCTCATCCAGTATTTCGTTGGATGAAACAAATCCCGATTTCCTTACCAGGTCAGCCAGTCCCTGCATCTGCACAAGAGTTTGAATGCCCGTAGTTCGATCGATGAACTGCTTTACAGATTCGCGAACACGCTCAAATTCCGTCTCGCCGACAACATCGTATTGCTTACCGAGAATGGCTCGCACCATCATCGGTTCCATGATCTGCTCCCAGCCTTCTCGGAGCGTCGAAAGTGTGCCGTCGTGATCGAAGATGCAATGCCTGATCACGAGGTCGCCGGGCAACTTGGTCACAATTTCAATCTCTGTGCCGGATAGGTAATGAGCGTGACGTGGCGAATCCGCCAACTCCGGACTGAAGATGTAATTCAGATCAGGTATGGCCGCAAGAATCTCGCTGGAAGATGCGGTGCCGGTCGTCCGCACTTTCTTCACAGTAATCATCGCCGCGGCGTTTGCCAGGGCGGCAGCCGCAAAGGCCGGAGCCCCGACAGCGAGTCCCGCTGCCAGGGCTGCAACAACCGCGTCGCCTGCCCCCACCGGGTCGGCAGCCTCAATCACCTGTAACCCGGGAATCAGCGTTGCCTGTCCATCCAGCGCCACTGCGAGCCCGCGCTCACCCCGCGTAAGAAAGAACGGCTTCCCCGTCTTTTGGTTCACTCGCAGCGCAATGTCTCTTGCCCGCTCATCGCTCCCGGTTCCAGTGCTTTCTTCCTTTAGCAATCTTGTTGCTTCGCTCATATTGAGTTTGAGCGCGGCGCCCTCGTAGTCCCCTGGATAGTGTCTTGAATCAGCCAGAAAAGTGACCTTCGGATAAGCCGCAATCAGTTCATTGATCCGCTTGATCAAGGCGGGCGAAGAAACCCCTCCCGGCACTTGCTGGTTCAGAACCACTGCATCGCTCTGTTCAATGGCCGTGTTCAGTTCGCCCAGCAAACGGTCCAGAACAGACGGAGTTACGTGATTGAACGTCCCGAAGTCAATTCGGCTGTCTTCTCGCGCCCCGAAGAACGGCTTCGCATAGACCATTGTTTCCCAAGCCGTGTCCAGCAGAAAGCCCGAAGTCTCGGCTCCAGTAGACACAAGCAGGCTGCGCAGTGTTTCGCCGAACATGTCGGCCCCCGCAAGCCCCACCACGCGCACGCAGCCCACGCCCATCTGCGTCAGGTTCGCAACCACGCTCCCGGCTCCGCCAAGAGAATAGCGCTGCTTCTTCACGCGGCGAACTGCCAATCCAGTCTCCAAGGAGAGTTCCGAAGCGCCGTCGTCAATGTCCCAATAGGCATCGAGGCAGTAGTCTCCGAATACCGTTACCCTGGCGCTTGGCAGCGTTTTCATCACTGCAATCAGCAATTCTGCGGAATCACCCATCCGTCCCTCACCTGTACTAACAGCTTTTCATCCTGCTCGAAAGCAACGATTGCTCACGGATTGAATAATACAAGGATATTCGGGGAAAAATCTGTTTTGAACACTATAAAGCTGTAAGTACATAATCCTCACACTAGAGTTGACTGCGCGTCCGCCGCACGGCTTCGAATTGTCCGCGATTTTCGATCACTTACGAGGCGCATATCCGCTTCAAACACGCATTCCCGGTTGCAGCCCGCACTGAGTGGCGAAGCCCCTCTGCCAAGCTACAGCGAAACCAGAGTCGATGTATCCCGGAGCCCCTGCACTCAAGTCGATGCGACCATCAGGGAGCGGCGACCCTGCACAAAACTCAAGAGGACACAATTACTCTGGTTTCGCTCTAGACTCGCGCTCTGAAGCCAACAGGCTAAATGAGGCCAATCCCGCTCCCTTGCTTCTGCGCGTTTGCAAAGCAACGCCTTGCCAGTTCTGCCAGCACCAGCGATTGCTGCCACCGATCGGACTCTTCGTGCCCACGAAACAATCTGGCGTAGTAAATATCGGGGGCTAGCAATTCAGTTGTGAAGCAGAAGACTGGCGAATTGTGTTCCTGCTTCATCCAAGCAGCGAAAACAGCCGTCCAGATTTGAGTGAAATGCAGGACGTAAGGCAATGCACAGGCATTCTCGACATCGCCGATATCCACCTGCATGCAGCCAGGGTTTCCGATGCGCCCATGTAAGAATCGGACGCGTTCGATCACAGGTTGGATAAACTCCAGCTTCTTTTCAAAACCACCGTAGACCATCTCCAGACCCGTGTACCAATGGGAAAAGTCCCCATTCAAGCGCACTTCAGGGTATCTACGAATGAATTGCACCGTTCGCCACATGTCCTGAAAAACTGTTGCACGATGTGTCTCGATGTAAAGCTGCAGCGACGACTGCTCTGACGCGGCAAGTACTGCCTCGATGAGTTTGCCCGCATACTCGTCATCTTCCATTCCCCAACCAACATGAAGGGTGACGCACTCTAGCCCGAAGCGGCTTCCTTGTTCTGCAAGCCGCATCGCATCGTCCGGTGTGTTGACGCGGCCGCAGCCGCAGACTCCCAGGCCGAGGTCGCGGCATGCAGAAACCAGATCGATCTCCAGCGGCTCGACAAGCTGTATGCCGTCATAGCCGGCACGTTGAATGGCCGGCAGCCATCCTTCAGAGGGACACGTCAGACCTTCTCGTGAAAGCCAATTGTAATAACAATGGAGTTTGCGCGGAGGCTTCGGCATCGCGGGTTTACCTTTCTGTTGGATAGGTTCTGTCGAGTTTTGCACTCGCTCCAGGTGATCGAAGATTGGAAGGCATCTGGATCCAAACCGCGCGGAAGTTGGCCTTGATTCTGCTGCATCAGCGGGTTTCCGATCCCGCAGTTCCTCGATTGAAATGCAAGACAGCCCTTCCTGAACCACCCGTCATCGGTTCCGTCGCCCTCCGGCATCTCCTCATCGCCGGTCCCATCCTGTTGTTTCTGCTGCAAGCCGGAGCCACTCGGTCACGGCATCGATTCACGCAACCTGCATCGCGAGATTCAGAGTGCTGGTCAAGTTCATCTCGTGCTGCAGTATGGCAACGCATATTGCTTGCGGTCAAGAGGCGTCCGCAAGTTCCTCACCGCCTCTCCACAGGGCGGCTTCATTCTTATGTCCATTTGCGCATTCGATTCACCTGAGATATATAACTTGTCATTTCAGCAATGGCCCAATGTGAAGTCAATCAGGCACACTCGTAGTGACCGGATCGCCTTGCGGCCGAAGCTTGCGCTGTGCTGTAATCGCTCCATCCCGGTCCCCTTGAGGCACATCGCCGATATGAGCGTTGTCCGCGGCATTCAAACCCCTCCGGCGGAAATCCCCCCGCACGGCACATCGGCGCCGATCTATCTCACTCTCATCACCTGCGTCGCCGCGCTTGGAGGTTTGCTGTTTGGCTATGACACAGCGGTAATCTCCGGTGCAATCGGGCTCTTGCAAATTCATTTTCATCTGACGCCTGCCGCCACTGGATGGGCAGCAAGTTCTGCTTTGGCGGGATGCGTTCTCGGCGCTTCCCTGGCCGGCTTTACGAGCAATGTTTTCGGCCGTCACAGGTTGCTGGTCCTCTCCGGCATTTGCTTTCTTCTTTCCGCAATCGGTACGGCTGCCAGCTCTGGATTCCAGATGTTCATTCTCTTTCGCATCCTCGGTGGCATCGGAATTGGCGCCGCTTCCGTGATAAGTCCGCTCTACATTGGGGAGTCTTCCCCCGCGCGCTGGCGTGGACGGCTGGTCGCCGTCAATCAACTGGCAATCGTCTTCGGCATGCTGGTGGTATATCTGGTAAACTACCGCATTCACCTGAGTGGCACCGAGCTTTGGAACGAGATATCTGGGTGGCGATGGATGTTTGGCTCGGGGATGGTGCCATCCATTCTGCTTCTGGTGCTCCTCTTCACCGTTCCTGAGACTGCGCGATTTCTCCTGTCGAAAGGCCGGCGATCGGAAGCGGAGCGAGTGGCAGCCCGCATCGGCCCGGATGCTTTGAACGAGATCCTCTTCGCAGAACAGCAACCTGAAGTTCGAAGCCGCCATACGCCGCGCATACTGGTGCTCGGAATCAGTCTTGCCGTCCTGCAACAGGTAACCGGCATCAACGTCTTCCTTTATTACGCGCCGTCCATCTTCGCCCAGGTCACACGCTCGACAAACGTCGCTCTGCTGCAAACCGTCATCCTGGGCGCAGTCAACTTGATTTTCACAGTGTTCGCCATGGTCCTGGTTGACCGTGCCGGCCGCAAGCCTCTGCTCATCTGCGGTTCCGCCGGAATGGCGATTGCGCTCCTGTCCACGGGATGGGCAATCACGCACGCCACCTCGTCCCTCTTGCTCCTGATTCTGGTATTGGCGTACATTGCCTGTTTCGCCTTCTCTGTTGGCCCTGTCACTTGGATACTGCTCTCCGAAATCTTCCCTTCTCATCTGCGCGCTGAGGCTATGGCCATTAGCACCGCGGCTTTATGGATAGCGAACTTCGTGGTATCGCAAACATTTCCGATGCTCTCCCAGAGCCCTGCTGTCATCGCCCATTTCGGACGAGGATTCCCCTTCTATATCTACGCCCTGTTCTGCTTCATCGAGGTTTGGCTGGTCGCGCAGTTCATCCCGGAGACTCGTAACCGCTCACTGGAGGAAATCACGCGCTGGTGGAGTACCGAGACACCACGATGATGCTTCGCCCCATAACTCCGCACGCGGCGAAGCAAGAGTCGGTTGCGATCCGTTGCAATGCGTCTCCACTTGGCTACGCCCAGCCATACCCTGACCGGAATTCTTGAGCCCCATCGCCACTTCCAGAACAACCGGATCAAACAGAGGAATCCCATATGGCCGCACATTCACAAACTGTCCGACCGCAGCCCGCTAAGCCCGATTACAATCTCACCGGAATCAATGCCTCTGCGGCCGTCGAAATGGGGCTCGCCGAAGCAGACTGGTACCAGTGCGCTGTGCCGCGCGCGACATTGCGCTCTTTGCTGGAACGCCGCGACGGTCCCGCCGTTCGCGATACATTGCTGTGGTTTGGTCTCATCCTCGGCGCTGGACTTGCCGCGTGGCGCTTGTGGGGTTCCTGGTGGTTCATCCTCCCCTATCTGATCTACAGCGTCCTTTATGCTTCCACCTCAGACTCCCGCTGGCATGAGGCCGGGCACGGCACAGCCTTTCGATCAGACTGGATGAATAATGCTCTCTATGAAGTCGCATCCTTCATGGTGATGCGCGAGTCAACCGTCTGGCGCTGGAGTCACACGCGCCATCACAGCGACACCATCATCATCGGTCGCGATCCGGAGATTGCCGTACCTCGTCCCCCCAACGTCGTTGCCATCCTTGCTTCGTTCTTCAATCTCATCAACTATCCCAAATACTTCAGGCACATTGTTCTCCACTGTTTTGGCAGGATGACGCCGCAGGAGAAGACCTTTATTCCTGAAATGGAGTTCTCTAAAGTCTTTTTAAAAGCGCGAATCTATATAGCGATCTATGCGGGTGTTGTCGCGCTGGCCATCATCGGCCACTCCATCCTGCCGCTGATGTTCGTCGGCCTGGCCAATCTCCTCGGCACGTGGCTACTCGTTGTATACGGACTCACCCAGCATGCGGGGCTCGCGGAGAATGTGCTCGATCATCGGCTCAATTGCCGCACCGTCTACATGAATCCAGTCAACCGATTCCTCTACTGGAACATGAACTATCACATTGAACATCATATGTTCCCCCTGGTTCCTTTTCATGCCCTTCCCAAACTGCATGAGGCAGTAAAGGAGGATTGTCCATCGCCTTATCCGAGCCTGCTGGCTGCCTGGCGCGAAATCATTCCCGCGGTACTTCATCAGGTACGGGATCCGGCCTGGCATGTGAAGCGCCGCCTTCCGGAGCCGCGCAAGCGAACTGCTGAAAATGTCATCGCATCCACCGACTCACCCGACAGCGAAGGCTGGATCGCGGTCTGTAACGCCGCCAAACTCGCGCCTGCCGGTATCGTTCGCTTTGATCGCGGGCGGAAAACCTACGCAGTCTGCCGCAGCGACGACGGGCGCCTCTACGCCGTCGATGGCATCTGCACGCACGGGAATGTTCATCTCGCCGAGGGCCTGGTCAAGGATGACATCATCGAGTGCCCCAAACATAATGGCCGCTATCGCCTCACGGACGGCTCTCCCGCTCGCGCTCCCATCTGCCGCGGGATCGCCACCTATCCTGCGCAGGAAAGCAATGGCCTCATCTCAATCAACATCGCTCACCCTGCAGGCGCCGGAGCCCGCGAAGCGCAGCCCCTTCGCTTCCGGGTTGTCAGTAACTTCAATGTCGCTACGTTCATAAAGGAAGTCGTTCTGATTCCTGAAGACGGACATGAATTGAATTTCACCCCAGGCGACTACTTGCAGGTCGACATCCCCGCATACGATGAGATTCGCTTCAAGGATTTTGATGTTGCCGAACCGTTCCGACCCGCGTGGACAAATCAGAACCTCTTCGATCTAACGGTCCGCAATCCAAAATCCGGAAGGCGCAATAACTATTCTCTCGCCGGCAATCTTCACACTGAGGAAACGCTGCGCTTCAACGTTCGAATCGCCACGCCGCCTGCAGGCCAGGACTGTGCGCCCGGCGTCGGCTCCAGTTATATGTTCAGCCTCAAACCAGGCGACGTTGTATCCGCCATCGGTCCGTTCGGGGACTTCCATATCAAGCCTACGCAGCGCGAGATGATCTACGTCGGCGGCGGCGCCGGCATGGCCCCGCTGCGCGCCCATCTATCGCACCTTCTGGAGACGCAGGCAAGCGCTCGCAAAATCAGCTTTTGGTATGGCGCCCGCTCCCGGCAGGAGATCTTCTATGAGGACTACTTCAAACGCCTGGCAGAGCTGCACCGTAACTTCTCTTTTCATCCCGCCCTGTCCTCACCGTTGCCGGGCGATGATTGGGCCGGCCATGAGGGCTTTATCCATGAGGCTCTGCTTAAGCACTATCTCAACGGCCACCGGAACCCTTCAGCGGCAGAGTATTACTTGTGCGGGCCTCCCATGATGATCAAGGCATGCATTCGCATGTTGTCAGATCTGGCTGTTCCCGATAATCAAGTAGCGTACGACGAGTTTTGAAGCGACGGTTTCGCTTTCATAACGTACCTCCTGAACGAGATCTCAAGATGGAGAAAGCGAAGTCGCGGCGTAGAACGTATGCTGGTCCGTAAAGCTCAGTTGGGTCGATGATGCGGAAGTTGGCAAATGCGCATCTGCAATTCTCGTCTCGTGCTTCTCTACTCGGTCGAGTAGCGGATCTCGAGCTTGCGAATGCGATAGCAGGAGTAAGTCAGGACGACGGCGATCAATCCCAGCAAGCCCGCCGTGGCTGCCCAGCCGGATACCGGTTCGGTTTCAACCGTCAGCAGCGCAAACAGACCTTCGGCGCCGACGGTGACCGGCATCAGGTGGCGAAGATACGAAGCCACGCTGATCTTCTGAAGCAGCGACGGAAGCACCGGGTTGATGGTCTCCCACCCCAGCACCAGCATCGCGGCCGGCGTCGGGTTCCTGAACATCATGCTCAGCAGCAGAAACACAGCGCCATATCCAAGACTGGCGAGCACGATGATGAGCAGGTACGCTTCCAGTTGTCCCATGCCGGGTCCGTTGAAAATGTAATCGCGGCCGGCCGCACCGAAGCCGGCATACATCAGCGCGAAATCGGCGACGACCGCGCTTCCGAACAGGAACACGGCGCTGATGGATCCGGCCGCAAACTTTGCCAGCAGCAGGACCTCGCGCCGCACCGGAGAAAGCAGGTAGAAGTGCAGGCTGCGCTCAATCATCTCTCCGCGAATCAGCCGCGAAAAAATCCCCAGGCACCCGAAGAAAACCCCCAGCCGGATGTAATAGAGCTGGACGATGCCTGCCAATATATTCGTGTCCTCACTCATTTGAAAGGAGGGATGTGTATCAGCCAGCGCGTGGATGGCGATGATGACGGTCGGGATGAAGGCAAGGCAGTAAATCCAGGTCGCCTTCCACGAGAAAAGATTCCGTCTCAATTCGATGCGCGTCAACCGCTGTGCCTGCATCCACCACAGACCCCACGGCTGTTTGGCAAGCTCTCGTGCGCGGCCGGCTAATTGTACTTGGGTCACGATGCGCTCCCATCCGTACCAATTAGATACTGGTAAATCGCATTGGCATCGTCGTCCGCCGGAGCGACTGCGTCAATTTTGACCAGCCCATCCGCCGCGATTCCGTTGAGCATGGAATAAAACTGGTCGATATCCGCGGTACGCAGGAAAACGCCCTTTCCATCCGCATGCAATCTGGCTTCAACGCAGTGATTGAGGGCGAACATCTTCGACGCCAGCACTTCAGGCCGGTCACAGCGAATCAGCACCTGCATCGGCTTCTCGCGCACTTCCTGCCGCACCTGGTGAATATTCCCCTCCGCGATCAGGTATCCGCCGGTTATCAGGATCACTCGATCGGAGATTCGATCAACCTCGTCGAGAATATGGCTCGAGATCAGCACATGCATTCCCTGGCGGCTCAGTTCTTCAAACAGCGCGATCGATTCCGCCCGCGCCATCGGATCCAGTCCGTTCAGCGGCTCGTCGAGCACCAGCACCCGAGGATGATGAGCAATCGCCTGCGCCAGCCGAATCTTCTGCCGCATGCCCTTGCTGTAGCCGGCAATCTTTCTCCCCGCTGCCTCGCCAAGCTGCACTCGTTCGATCGCCTGGCGGGCAAGGTCAACGGCCATCGCCTCTTCCATCCCATGGAGCATCAGACCGTCCAGTACAAACTGCCATCCGGTCAATCCCCGAGGGAAAAAATCGAACTGCGTGCAATACCCCAAAATACTGAACAGTTCCGTCTGGTCCGCCGGCGTGAGTCCCAGAACTGAAATGTGTCCGTGCGAAGGCTGAACCAATCCCGTCATGAGGTTCATGATCGTGGTCTTTCCTGATCCGTTGGGTCCGACCAGCGTCGTGATTCCAGGCGGAATCGACAGCGAAATCCGGTTCACCCCCAGAACCTCGCCGTAGAACTTCGACACATCTTCGAAAATGATCCTGTCATTCATCCCCGGACCACCTCGCGCGCCCTGATCCGCTTGTTCAACATGCCCACGCAGACAAGGCCGGCCAGCGAAAGCATCCCCGCGATAGCCAGTGTCGGCACTGAAAATCTCTCGTTGATCGGCGCCGGAGCGCCAAGCAGCCGCTGCCACAGGTTCGACATCATGACTGGAACGTTCAGCAGCAGTCCCCATCGTGTGCGCAGCACCGCGCTTACGATGGCCCCGACGCCGGCCGGCACAAAGACTGCCGCAAAGATGACGCCCGTCGCCACCACCCTCCACTTCACCCAGGACGACAGCGCGAGGCCAAGAATCGAGAGAAAGGCAATCCAGATCACCGACCCGGCCAGCAAGCCAAACGCGATTTGAAGATTGCTCATTGCCCAGGGTTGAGAAGAAGAGTACCCCTGGTAAACAAAGAGCAGCAGGCAAGGCATCCATGTCACCAGAGACAGCGATCCGAACAGTGCAATGAACTTGCCGAACACGTAACCGAATCGCGAAATGGGATGGCTCAGCAGAATCGGCAATGCATTATCCGCCAGGTCGAAGGTAATCATCCGCGGAGCGATCCACGAAGCCAGCACGAGTGCGAGCCATGATTGCGTCTGCTGGATCTTCAGAAAGAATTTCGCATCGATCGCAAGCATCTCCTGTCCGCGTCCTCCCACAAGAGCCCTCGCAATCGGATTATCGGCAAGATAAATCACCAGCAAGGACCCAAGGCACGGGACCAGGCACAAAATGAAGAGCCCCACCGTGATCTTCGACGACCATGCCTCTTCGAATGCATAGCGGGCCAACACCAGGACGCGCGCACCCACCGGCGTCACGGTCCCTGTATACGCTGTGTAGTTGCGCTTATAGACTGCCATGCGCGGTCCTTTCCTGCTCGTTGTCCATCGCTCGCAGAAAAATGTCTTCAAGAGAATCGCGCCGCTGATTCATGCGCCGGATCTGGACACCCTGGTCTGCGGCAATGACATAAAGATCGCGCGCTTCTATATGGTCGGGAATCACAAGCTTGATGCGCCCGCCCGGGAATGTTGCACACTCGCAGCCCAGGCCCCGGATGCTCACTGAAAAGCGTTCGGTCGCGCCCACTGTCTCCAGTTCCATGAAACTTCGGTTTGACCGCCGCTCTTCTTCGATGTTGCAGAGTGAGGCAATGCGGCCGTTCTTCAGGATCAGGACTTCGTCGCAGGTCTCATCAATGTCGCGCAGCAGATGCGACGAGATAAGCAGCCGGATGCTGCCCTCCTTGCGAATATCCTTGATGAGTTGAATCATGCGTTGGCGGGCGACGGGATCTAGACCGTTGGTGGGCTCGTCCAGGATCAGCAGCTTTGGCCCATGCGCCAGCGCCTGGGCCAGCTTCACCAGTTGCTTCATTCCCAGTGAATAGGTGTTCACCTTGCGGTAGCGCACCTCGCCCAGCCCCACATAAAACAGGGCCTCATGGGCCCGCTCCAGCGCGACCCCCGAGGGCAGGCCGGCCAATTCGGCCATGTACCGGACAAAACGGACACCGCTCATATTCCCAATGAACGAATCGTTCTCAGGCATGTAGCCGATGCCGCCGCGAATCTGTGCCCGGTCTTTGAGCGTGTCCAGGCCAAACACGCGGGCCGTTCCTTTTGAAGGGAGATGAAACCCCAGCAGCGTATTGATCAGCGTGGATTTCCCCGCGCCATTCGGGCCGAGCAGGCCAATCGCTTGTCCCCGCAACTCTCCGGTGAGGTTGTTCAGCACAATCCGGTTCGCAAGCCGGACCTCTACCCCATCAAGATCAATGACGCCCATGTCATTCTCTTACGCTTGTGGCGGCGTGCTTGTTCCCGGAGTGGATCAAAGTTTCCAGAGTCAGGAAGTCAAAGCCAAAAAGACGGCTGTCGCTCGCGGCTTCAATGCGGCTTTGTTCCCCTCGCGCACAAATGGCAGTGGGTCTTGCATCCGCGGCCAGTTTACGGACAGCGTTAGCCGTCTCTCCGTCAAGTTGACTCAGCAGCGGAGTCAGCACCGGACTGAGGTTCTGGTAAGCCACCGCGGAATAATTCTCATTCCCATCCTTGGGCAACAATGCTTTAAACGCTGCCGAATTTGCCAGTGAATTCCCGCTCGAATACGTCTGCAACGCCTGGCTCACCAGGGCACGGCTCGGCGCCACAATCATGTACCCGTTCGCATAGGTGTATTGAGCCAGGGTTTTGCCCGTGACCGTGTCCTGGACGGAGTAATAACGCTGACCACCTTCGTCGCTCGGCTCTATCGTGATGGAATGCGCCGCGTTGCCTTTGGATTGATTGCGAATCGCCTCGGTCAATCGCTCCAGGGCTTGTTCCAGGCGGTCCGAGTCGTTCACTTCAATCACAGCCTTCCACGATGGTGTCGGCAGCACCGGCCCATCGAGCGTCAGCAGGAAGTCTCCGCCCAGGTTGGCCGCCAGGTCCTCGCGGAAGTTGATTTGCAGTTTCTCCTCTGCCTCGGTCAATTCATTCTTTTGTGAATCGTTATTCGGAACAGTCATTGCGAGCAGATCGTCGGCAATGGCCTTTGGGTCTTTTGAAAGCCCCGCAACCACAAACGCCGCATTGGGCGTGACAAAGTTCAGCGACCCGATCGGCGCCGGTGCAGCCAGCCATGAAACAATCCCTTGCCTTGTCCCTGAGAATTCCAGGTCGACCCGATTTTCGGGCTGCCCATTCACCTCGCGATGTTCTGCGATCAGGTAACTCACGCTCTCCATTCCGCTCTTTTCCATCGCTTCGTTGGCGCGTTTCGCGGCTTGCATCGGTTGGGTCTGATTTCCAATCATCTGGTGCAGATCCGCCGCCAGAATAATTCCTGCACCGCGTCCATAGGAAGCCGAGATCTGTTTGCCAAAATCACTTGTCGCAAAACCGCTGGCGCCGGCATTCAACTGCGCGTTGATCAGAGCCAGGGTCGCGGCGTTGTTTGAGAAGATCGCCTCGTGTTCCCTCACCACAGCATAGATGACGCGATCATCCTTCAGCTTTTTGCCGCCGCTCAGAAAATGCTGATCAAGCAGGGTGATCCCGGGTTTCGAATCCGACGCCGGGAACTGCTGCTTCAACAAATCGTCAAGGCCGCCCTGCTTGACATCCGCAATGATCGCGAATCCTGAATTCTTCGCCTGCCTGCTCCCTACAATGACGACCTCGTCGCCAAGGTATTTGCTCATCTGGTGAATCTTCTCCACCATCCCATCAAGATCGGTCATGTTGTTCGCATGTCCGCTGTCCCACCACTCCTCAAGTGCCGGGCTCTGCTTCAACTGGTCGTGGAAAATCTGGTTCGCCTCACTTAGAAAATCGCCCAGGTTGGGGACGCTGATATACAACGTGGTGTTCGCGGGAACCCGGTCCAGCAAATCGCTGCTATACCTTGGCTGCGGGAATGGAATCTGTTCAATCTGCTGCCGCAGTGCCGCAAACTGCGCCAGCAGCACCAGGTACTTATCGCGATCGTGGCTCCAGGCTATCTGTTCTGAAACCGGCTCGCGGCTCAGGTTGTCATTGGTCGTCACCTGGTTGCCCGCCGTTGTCAGCGTGTCGATGCCCGCATGCAACACGTGCACCGAGCCCTGAAGAACTGCAACGCGCGAGCCCTTCAGTCCTGAGTCCACTGAGAAAATGGTCCCTGTCACCGCAACCCGGCAGTCGGGAGTCCGCACGTACAAATGCCCTGAAGTGCGCTTGGCGGCTTGCACAATCACCGCTCCATTCGCGACCGTGACTGTCATGTCGTGTCCCCTGGCGCCGACACCGACGACACTCCGCTCGTTCACCTCAATCGACGATCCATCCGTCAACCGCAGCACCGCGTGGCCACCTCCGCTCGTTCTCAGGGTTTCGCCCTCGCCTAATTTCTCCCCAGGCGCAAGCCGGCGATCGCCCGTATCGGAGATCCGATAGGCTGACCCGTCGATCGATTCCACCTCGGCGCGTACTCCGGGCGGTACCCGCCAATAGGCCGTGTAGACAAAAAAGAATGTGACCAGGAGTGCAATGACGGAGGCCGACGCCCATCCAAAGATCTGTGGATGCCAGGCAACCACGCGCCGAGCCTTGGGAGCAGACCAATCCAGCACCGCCGCGCCAGCGCCGCTCTTGAACCGGTGGCTGCAAGCGCCGCAGTCGTGCAGGTGAGCCTCGATCAGAAGTGAGCGTGCATGCGACAGCCTGCCTGCCCGATACGATCCGAAGAGACTCTGCACGTCGTCGCAACTGGTGATGGCGTCCACTCTTGATTCGCTCATTGTGTCGATCTCCAGCCTCTCGGCCACGCGCCGTGCTGAAACTGCCATCTGCTCCGCTTCCGGCTCATCGGCCTGAAGCGCCTGGATCGCGGTTCTCAAACGCATCTCGTCCTGTTTCATCGTTTTCCCCGTTCCAATTCCGAAAGTCGTTTCTTCAATCTCGATCGCGCGTTATAGAGTGTCACAGCCACAACCGCCTGCGACGTGCCCATCAACGCTGCAATCTCCCGATTCCCGTGCTCCTCGACGTAGCGCAGGATGAACATTGCGGCCGCCCGCGGAGGCAATTCACTGATTGCAATCCGCAACAGCGCACCAAGCTCCCTGCCGGACGCCTCGGCCTCCGGCGAACTGCCCGATCCCGCCGCCGTCACATATTCGGCGGATTCGAGCGGCTCGGCCGCGGCGCTCTTCCGCCGCCTCAGCAGGTCCAGCGCTCCATTAATGGCTGCTCTATACAGATAGCTGCCGGCATTCGTCACCGGCGCCTCCGCGCTTGCCAGCCGCAGGAATACTGCCTGCGCCACATCTTCCGCATCCGCCATGTTGCCGGTAATGCGAAAAGCCGCCCTGAGCACGCGCCTGTAATGCTCTCCGAAGAGCAGGGACAGCTCGGTCAATGGAAATGTTGCGGTGCATGCGGCCACGGGAACACCTTCTGAACTGTTCATAGAGATGACGCTTCAACTGGACGATTATGAATCCACCCGTGGAGGATTACGTTCGAAATCATCCAGACGTTCCGTCCGGAGGGACCTTGAGAGAGAAACCGCGACAAGCGCGACCAAAGCCGCGGCCTGAAACTGAGGTAGTGGCAGTCTGAAAACTGTCAGGTTGTGTGGGATTGGTTAGTTCGTCTAGATTCTGTACATTATTGATTCTTTGGTGGACGCGGTAGGAATCGAACCTACAACCTGTCGGTTAAGAGCTAGAATCCTGCCTTGCTCAGCAGTGCTCGATATTGCCTTATCTTGCTTGTTTTTACACTGTTACAGCGATCCATCCGAAGGGGAGGACTGTAGGGACTGCCCGGTTTTACCCGTCTCTTTTAAGCATGTTCCCTACAAAAGTCCCTACAGTGTTTTTGCGCATTTTTCCGATAGTGAGCCTTCATGCTTGGAAGGCTCGAAGCAAGCTAGCTTGCCGCTGCCAGCTTTCGCGCTGGGCGTCGCGTGTCCGACGTTTCCCGAATCCTCACGCGCCGACTCCGCCCGTCTATGGGCCGCACTGCGACGCTCGTTTGCAAATGCAGGCGGTCGGCATAGCGCAACAGCTTCTCGATGCTGACTTGGGATATTCGACCCTTGAGCAGGCTGCTCACTGACGGCTGGTACTCGTCCAGAATGTCCACAAGCTGCGCCTGCGTGTAGCGCTTGGCCCGCACATGCTCAAGGATGGCGGACAGAATCTCGGCCTTGATTTTCAGCGCGCTGGCTTCCGACGCAGAGAAGCCCAGGGCATCGAAGATGTTCCCCTTTACGATATGGGTCGGCCTATTTCCCGCCGTGCTTTTCATTTGCTCCCCGCTCCTGTAATCGTTGCCTTACTACCTTAAGCCGCTGCCCAGCAACCTCAATGTCTCTCCGGTCAGTCTTCCGGCTCTCCTTCTCAAAGCAGTGCAATACGTAAATCGTGTTCCCCACCTTCGACAGGTAAATCGCCCGGTACCACGCGCGTTCATCGGCCTCTTTCAACTCGTAGACGCCGGAGCCGATGGAACTCATTCTGCGTGTCTGCGATGTTGGCTCCCTGCCGATTTGAAGCTGCCTCAGCGAGAATCCGAGCGCCCGTTTCACCTCATCGGGAAAGCTAGACAGTACCTCCAACGAGTCCCCTTCAAAATGGAGTTCGGCGGCTGATGGGGCGTCTACTCTGGGTGCCATCACATCGATGGTAGCGCAATCGACCTTGATATACAAGATTTACTATATGCTTTTCGGCGTTGCGATAGGGCGCCCTGGCGGTTTGTTCCCAGCCAGCGTTCCCGGACTGCTCTTCCATGATCTGCGCCGCATTGCCGCCTGCAACAATGGTAGTCGCAGAGGCGAAGTGTCACTTGGTTTCTAGCAACTGCCAAGCCGCGCCCTCTCAGAACAAGGCTATGAAATATCTACTAGAATGAGAAACGCGCGGAAAACTGCAGCACGCGGGGAAGGCCATTAAGGCTGATTTCCTGCAGCGATCCAAAGTTGCCCGACCCGGAGTTGGGCATCAGGTAGCAGGTCTGATTCAGTGTGGCGCCACCCCCGCAATTGCTGCCGATCGGGTTGTACTGCGACTGGTTGATTCCGTCACCGTTCTGCGCATAGAAGTTTGCATGGTTAAGCAGGTTGAAGGCCTGTACTTGGATTTGCAGTGCATGTCCTTCCTTCAGGGAGAAGCTTCGGCCAAGCGCAGCATCGATCCTCTCAATCCAAGGGCCGTAGAAGGAATTCAGACCAATGCCCGGTGTTGGCTCACCGCCATTGATGCCCGCCGCAGTATTCGCGGTGTCTTCGTTGAAGGCCGTGTCGTTGACATTATCGTTGCCCCTATCGTAATTGTTGAAGGACACAGTCGAGCTGGTGCACGCAGGACTCAGCAACGCATGAACTGAGTTGCTCCCATCGGTAGTGAGACGACAGATAGCCAGGGTCCTCCTTAACTCTGTTCAGCTAGAACTCCAGACGCAGCCCGAACTGAACCTCCCGCGGCGTACCGGTTCCAATCGGGGTCGTGCTTGCTGTGGATACCTGTGGCTCAATGCTCGATGCCGATGTCCCTGTCGGCGGTAGCCAGATCTCTTCAAGCGGCAGGCTATACTGAGCGCGATTGAAGAGGTTAAATGTCTCGCACCTGAATTGGAGTTGGGCGCGCTCGGTGATTGAAATGCGCTTTGAAACGCCGAGATCAGTTTGCCACAGGTTAGGACCGCGTGCGATGTTTCGCGGCGTGTCGCCGTAGCTGTCTGGGTTGGTCACCGCGGTAAAGGCCGCTGGGTTGATCCAATTGCTGTCCGTCCCACGGATCGTCTTTCCCCCCGGTGGTGTAAGCGAAACGCCCGGAACCAGATTTGGGCGCTGATTGGTCGTATAGCCGGTGGCGACGGAGGCACTGGAGCGGGAGTAGGTGAGATTGAGTGGGGTACCAGTGCGCGCGGCGAAGATGTCGGTCAGGCTCCAGTGGCCGAGGACTGCACTGGCTATTCCCGGTCGAGAAAGGAATGCCTTTCCTTGGCCGAAGGGAAGATCATAGATGACGTTGGCATTGACCACATGGCGTGCATCGAAGTCTCCGGACGCGCGCTCACATGCCATGCAGGCGGGGTTCTGGGGATTGTCGGAATCCCCGCCACCGGGTGCATCCTGGTCGATCTGGTGAGTGTATGCGTAGTTGGCGGAGAGCAGCAGGCCATTAGTGAAGCTGCGCTGAAGACTGGCGACGAAGCCGTCGTAGGAACTGCTGTTGGAATTGCCCCGCCACCTTACTTGTCCGAAGGCCGGATAGGGGCGCAGGCCGGTAGCCGGATCTATCAGGTTTACATACGAGGTGATCAGTTCGAAACTGCCTTTGCTGCCCACATAGGAGAGTGTGCCGACCAGATCGTGCGGAAGCGCCCGCTGCACTGAGAGTCCCCATTCGGTTACGTACATGTCCTTGCGGTCGCGGTAGTCCGCGTTCGCCGATAAGGTTCCGGGGCCGTCCAGGAATGGCGTAACGGGGTAGGAAAGTCCGGGGGTCGACTTTGCGCTGAGCGAGTATGCACCCACTTCATTCTTGATGGGGACATTCTGGTCGTCGAGCTGACCATCGCCGTGGTAGATACCGAAGCCGGAGCGAATGACCGTTTTGCCGCGGAGAGCCGACGGCGACCAGGCAAAGGAAATGCGCGGGTCGACATCGAGTGTGTTGGGATTGCCGAAGCTGGCTCCGACGCCACAGAAGCCCGATGCACCGCAGGTCGCGAAGTCGAAAGGATTGGCCTTTCCGTGAACCTCGTGAAAGATGTTGTAAAAGCTGTATCGGACGCCGAGATTCAACGTGAGATTGGGGCGGAGCTTCCACTCGTCCTGCGCGTAAGAGTACACATCGGTCTTGCGCAGTCCATTTAGCGGCAATGCGTCGTTGTAGGTCGAGGAACTGACAGAATTGGCAAGAAAGCTGGACGATGGAAGATTAAAGGAAGAATAGACGACCGTCCCGTTGGCGGTATTCCCCTGATCGAGTTGAATGCGCCGGACTTCGACTCCGAATTTGAAGGTGTGCGACCCACGGACCATGGTCGAATTGTCGATTGTTGAGAAGGAGTTGCCCACGCCGGTTGTGAATTCGTTGCTTGCCAGGGTAGTGAGGCCAGCGACAGCGATCGAATATGGAAGGTCCGTGAGTCCCTGATTGGTGGTGAAGACAGTGCTGCGATTGAAGCCGAACTTCAACTCATTCACCAGCCTGGGCGAAAAGATGTGTAGCGCTTCCAGTTCGCCGTTCACCGGGCGGGATGTGGTAAGTTGCCGGTCGTTCAGTCCATCGGAGGGCACATCGCTATAAGCGGCATCGAAGCTAAAGCGAAGGTAGGCCGTGTCGGACGCCGAAAAATGGTGATCCAGGCGCAGCATTGCGGAGTCTTCGTGATCCAGTTGCCGTCCGGAGCCGGTGAACTGGTCGATGTCCGTAGCATAAGGCGTCAGCCCTGCTGTAGGGTAGGCGCCGAGGATGGATGCAAGCGCAGGATTAGCGGTGGCCACCTGGGCAGCGAAGGCCGGGTTTGGGACGAAGCCCGAAAGTGGTTGTGCGTAGCTCTGGCGCAGCCCTTCATAGTTGAAGAAGAAGAAGCTGCGATCATGGACGAGCTGGCCTCCGAGGTCGCCTCCGAACTGGTTGAGGCGGAAGGGGAGCCGGTCCGGAAGGATAGGGTTGCGGGCGTCGAAAATGTCGTTGCGCAGGAACTCGAACAGACCGCCATGTAGGGTGTTCGTGCCGGTTTTCGAGGCCACGTTCACTTGCCCGCCCGGCGTGCTTCCGTTTTCGGCGGTAAACAGCATCGTGTCGATGTGGAACTCCTGGATGGCGTCGGTGGGAATGGCGAGGCGCACAAAGGACTGCTGCGCTTGGTTCACGATGTTGGTGGCGTCGATCCCATCGTACGTGAAGTTGTTGTCGTCGAGGCCTCGGCCGGCGAAGCGGATACTGCGCTGATTGCTGCCGCCCGTGTCCACGGCGCCGGGAACGAGTGCCGTCAAGGTGGACCAATTGCGGCCGTTCAGCGGCAGGTCCTTCACCTGCTCTGACTCCGTGCGGCCGCCAAGCGCGTCGGTCGTCTCGTCCAGTTGAGCGGTCAAGCCAGAGACATTCACATGTTGTGTGATGCTGCCGACAACAAGTGTGATGTCAAGAGTGCGCGTGCGCCCCACGGTCTGCACAACGCTGTCAAAGACGGTCTGTTGAAAGCCAGACGCGAAACAGGTAACGCGGTACAAGCCGACCGGCAACTCGGGAATATCATAAGCGCCGCTCGATGAGGAGACCGTCTCGCGCACCAGGCCAGTAGCTACCTGAATGGCGGTGATTTGCGCGCCCGGCAGCCTTCGGCCGCCACTGTCCTTCACCGTTCCGTTCAGCCCGGCGCGATCAATCTGTCCGAAGCAACCAGCCTGGGCAAGTAACAGCGCCAGAAAGCATAAGACCTGCCTTGCCCGAAAAGTCTCCATAGAGAATCCTTTCTTAGCCGTCCTGATTGGCATCGTTGCTAAGCAGCGGAATTCTATCCATTTTGATCGCTGATCGACTAAGAGATGATGGCGGCTTCAGCCAGGACGCCATCTCCAGCCGGGTCGTGTGCGATGCAGAATCCTGTCTTGTGAACTGAATTCCCCTCCATGCGTTTCTCCAGTCCCGATCAGTCTCCGGCCGGCTTCGGAATCTGCACCGCTTTTGGTCGAAGGGAGCGCCGATACTGCGCCAGCAGCTTATCACGGTTCAGGCGCAGATCCTTTCCCGTCGGCCGAGCTGGGTAAGGCTTGTTTCCCATCAGCCCCTTCCAGAGAATGCGATTGAATTGTCCACCATCGACGAGATCCGCATCGGTGAAGTCCATGCCCTTGGTGACCCGCGCCCAGTAGGCCACGTTCGGCGTCGGATTGTTGCATGGCAGTGCGGGAGCGGGAAGCGGCAACTTCGTACAGTAAAGAATCGCCGCAGGAGTGGCTGTAAAGGTCCATGTGCTCGGTGTTGTATTGAAGATGTCGGTCATGGGCGTGGCCAGCGCGTCGTTCAGGTTCATCGGTTGCAGGCCCAGAACCTCTTCCATCGTGCGCAGGAAGTCCAGCGTGTTGTAGGCGGTGGGGACCACTCCATTTTTCACGTAGGCGCCTGCTACGTAAGCCGTTGTGCGGTGCGAGTCGATGTGGTCGCCGCCATCCTGCGCGTCGTCTTCCACAACAAAGATCAGCGTGTTGTTCGCGTAGATGCTGTTGGCTATCTTCTGCACCAGCAGGCCGACCGCATAATCGTTGTCGGCCACGTCTCGATCCGGAGTATTCACGCCGTCAATCGCCGTCCCGAAGCTCCCGGTATGATCGTGCATGAAGCGAACCAGAGTCAGATTGGGAAGGCCGCCTTTTGAGTAATTGGTATCAAAGTCCCGCTCCCACTCCGTATAGCGGTAGTAGTCCGGAAAGGCGGGATCGAATCCGCGAAAGTAGGGATCGGTGAATGGCATGAGCGAGACATTCGAGGACGGGGCCACGATGGTGTTGGTTGAGTATGGGTCATGCGCCAGAGGAGTCTGGCATGGGGGTTCGTTATAGCAGGTCGCGTCGATGAAGAAGCCATAGTCGCGAACCGTGAGACCGGCGCGCAAGGCGTTGTCCCACAAGTAGCCGGTGTTGATTTCGTCGTTCGGTCCATCCGGCGCGTCGGCGTTCGTCTGGCCCGGCAGCAGATCCTCGCCGCCGGTAACAGTCGGCGATAGGGCTCCGCCCGGCACGAGGGGATCGGATGCCTGGCGCTGGGCCAGGGTCGGCAGGGCCACGTTGACGCTTCGATTCAAACCTTCGCCCTCAAGAGAGAGGCCGCGTTGCGAGTAATTGACCGGATATTGGTGTTCAACGATGTCGGGGGTGCGAGCCGCCGTGCTCATCGACCATCCGTCGTAGCTGACTTCAGCAGAAGCGCGAAAGTTGTCAAGGGTGACGAAGGTTTGCGCCAGGTTATGCTGATTCGGCGTGATCGCCTGTCCGAACATGGCCAAAGCCGGATCGCCGTTGCCGCGGCCCAGGTCACCCAGGATCTGGTCGTAGGTCCGGTTTTCCTTGAGGATGTAGATCACGTGCTGAATGCCGCTATGCACCGTGGCCATGATTGCAGCCGCGCCGGGGCTCTCAACACTGGAGAACCGGTTGTTCGTGGTTACCTGCGCGGTCAGCGCCGGAAGCTCGGCCAGGATGCCGGCTACCGGGAAACTGAGCAAGCCGGCTTTGGTCAACTGAGGATTGTACTCGTTCGAGGGAGCGCAACCGGGATATCCCGACGGCCCGTAGTTATAGCACCAGTTGGGATTGGCGCCCGTCGGCGACTTCATATTAACCACATAGGCCCATGTTCCATCGTTGCTGAGGCTCACCGAGTTCGGATACCAACCAGTTGGGATCAGCCCGGCCACCTGGTCGCCGTGATTGGTTCCAGTCAGCGCCACCACCGCGATGTTATTCAAATTGCCATTGGTCACATAGAGATACTTCCCGTCCGGCGAGAGCGTGACGCTGTTGGTGTTCGCGCCCGTATATTGTGTCAGCGAGAACGACGTCAATGCAGACGCAGGTGCGATCACCGGGATGGATTCGATTACCGTGTTCACCGTGGCCGGCTGGTTCTGGCTGGGGCTGCCTTTGTCCAGAGGGTTGAGGTCGATCACGTCCACAGTGTCCGACTCGTCTTCGGCCACGTAAAGAAGTGTCTGCGCTTTGTTCAACGTCATCTTGTTCGGCTGGCCTCTTAGGGGAATGCGGGCGGATACAACTGGCTTTGCTGTCAGGTTCACGACGTCGATCTCGCGGTCGCGAAGGCTCGACACATAGGCCGTTGCCCCCGATCCGTTGCTCCCCGCCAGCACCACCCAGAACGGATACTCCCCGCCCGGTATGCCGGGAGTCGCATTCGTAGCGGCCCGGCCGGGACGTAGATCGAGTTCCGTGCCTTGCAGCGTTCCCTGGCCTCCCTGCGCCGAAGCGGGGTCTGCCACCCATTGGGTTAACCAGGCGCTCAAGCCACCGGTAAAGACGGTGATCGAATCATTGAAGTAATTCGCCACCACCAGCGTTTGTCCATCGCCGGAAATCGCGATGCCGGCAGCCATCGGCGCTACGAAAACCGCGGCGTTGACAGAGGAGAATTGACTGTTGGGCACCGGAAGACCGTTTCCCGATGAGTGGCCAAGGACAACTGCTGAAGGGCTTTGGCCCAGGTCGAGTTCGGCTGTATTCACCCAGACTCCGTTTTTCTGCGTAACGATGTGGACATTGTCTCCATTGTTCTGCAGGGGGTACGAAATCGGGTCGGTGCCGAAGGGATAATCGCCCATGCCGCCGGAGACGTAGAACGCCTGGCCGCCCGGATCCCAGGCAATTCCGTGGTAGGCGTTGGGAATTGGAACCGCTTGCTTGAAAACGGGCGCGTGATTCGTAATGTCGAAGATAAATATGTATTCACTTGAGTACAGCGGGTCAAAAATCGGAAACGCGCCCTGAAAGACGCGGTTGTACCCGCTGGTCAGTACCAACAAAGTGTTGCCATCCGGGCTCACCGCTGTGCTGACCGCTTGCCCTGCCAGCCATTCCACCGGGAGCACTTGCGGATCGATCGTATCGGAGATCGTCATGCCGGTGTCGAGAAATTGGAAACTCGAACCCGCGGTTGCCAGCGGAGTAAGCGACTGGCTCATATTTGGAACGACCTGAGGCGCGTTATAGATCGTAATAGTCAGGGGCGCCGTGGTGCTGCCAGCCAAAGTCGAAGCGGTTACTGTATAGGTTGCCGTAGAGGGCGGCGGAGGCACAATCGTGGAGGGTACAGCCGAGGGAGCTCCAGTAACAACCCCGCTGACGGAATTCAGGCTCAGGCCCGCGGGAAGATCCGGGCTCACACTGTACGAGGTTGGCGTTGCACCGGTGGCGCTGGTCGATGGGACGTCCGGCGTAATCGGCACCTCCACTGCAAAGACCGGAGCGGGGGCGCTATAAGCCAGACCTGCCGGGGACGTGTCCGCAGCATTTACAGTGATGGCAAGTGTCGCCGTCGTGCTGCCAGCCGCGTCAACAGCCGTTACTGTATAGGTGGCCGTGGCAGTTGCCGCCGTGGGTGTTCCACTGATGATGCCCGTGGCGGCGTCGCCGAAGGCGACCGGTAAGACGCTCATTCTCAGGCCCGCCGGAAGAGCCGGACTCACACTATACGAGAGTGGCGCTCCGCCAGTGCTGGTCGGGACGTTCTCCGGGATCGGAACGCCCACAGTATAGACCGCGTTTCCGGGGCTATAGACCAGACCCGCCGGGGCCCCAGGATTCGTCGGGACCGACACAGCGTTCACCGCGATGTTCAGGGTTGCCGTTGCACTGCCGCCCGAGTTGGTCGCCGTTACGGTGTAGTTGGCCGCTGCCGTCAGCGCTGTCGGATCTCCGCTGATGATTCCCGTTGTCGTGCTCAGGCTCAGGCCGGCCGGAATGGCGGGGCTCACGCTGTAGGAGATCACCGATCCGCCGCTGTTCGTCGGATCGTTCGCCGTGATGGGCATACCGATTGTGTAGGCCGCAGAGCCTATGGCGTAGCTGAACGCAGAGGGCGGCTGATCGTTCACTGTGATGCTCAAGATCGTCGTTGTGCTGCCGCCTGCTCCGTAGGCCGTGACCGTATAGCTGGCCTGGGCCGTCACGGTGGAGGGGGTTCCGCTGACGATTCCCGTGCCGGAGTTCAGGCTCAGCCCCGCGGGAAGAGCCGGGCTAACACTATATGAGGTCGCCGTTCCACCGCTGCTCGTCGGGTTGTCCGGTGCAATTGCCACACCCTTTGTGAAGACTGCCGTGCCGGCCGAGTAGCTGAGCGACGAGGGTGCATTCCCGCTGCCATTGTTGCCGCATCCGCAAACAAAAGCGGTGAGAGCGGTGAATGTGAGGACAATTCCTAGCGGGACTCGCATGGAAACTACCTTTCTAGCGCTTTTGCACAGTTCAAGGAATCGCCTTCGCGTGAATCCAAACGATTCCCCACGACGGTACCACCTTCGCGCATTGCGAACTGTCCACAAATGCTCACATTCGAGAGGTGCCTGCGCGCGCGAAGTTCTTCTGTTGAAACGCTCACATCAACTCAGCATTCGCCAAAATGAGACACAGAGGAGAACAGCGCAGAAGGTAGTCAGATTCTGTGAGGTCATTCGCCGCTCAAATGGGCCAGCTTGGGAATTCCGCGATAGGAATTCGCCATAGGGTAAGAATTCATGTCCCTGGGTTAAGGCAGACTCCTCCACACAAACGCAATTCCACGAACAGCTCCCTAGGAACCGGTATGCTGTGTCATCCAAGGCACTTACATTTTCCACTCAAACTTAAGGAGTGAGCCTGGAGCGTGTGGAAGCGCGTTGAAATGCCTATGGCCCGCCGGAACTGGCCTCTGTAACGGTTGGAACTTGGCGCGCGGAAACTTACGCGCAGCCCAACAAGTGCCGATAGCACTCTTACCGGGCAATTTCAGGTTCGGTGAGGGTCCCAAATGTCCTTAGAAATTGATCGCCGCATTTTTCTTACCCTTGGCCTGACTCTGATCGTCGGATGCGGCGCCGCTTCGAATCCCGTAGCCCCTGTGCAGGCTACACCAGCGCCCCTTGCATCCGGCAACATCAATCTCATCTTCGTGGTCAGCGACGACCTCGAATATTCGGGTCCCGGCGACGTCAATGCCGACACGGCAAACCTCACTAGCCAGGGCCTGCAACGGTCCCTCCTGATGGCTCCCTATCTGCAACAAACTGTTCTAGGAAACCAGAATGTGACCGGGATCTATGCGCTCGAACCGATGTCCCATCTGCAAACCGCGAATGATTATCCTGATATGGCGGCGCTCGAGACCATCGAGCAGTTCGCGCTCCTCAATCAGTTCGCCGAGCCCAATGGAAGCGATGAACTGAGCCAAACGATTGCCAACAGCTACCCGCTCAACGCATCCTATCCGTTAGCTCCCATACCAAGCGGAGTAGCTTCACCGTTGCTATTTTGCTACGCGTGCCAGGGCCTCGATTTCAAAGACTCGGGAGACGGCAACGAAGCCGTGGCAATCGGTATTGCAGGCGCAGGTTCGCCCGGCTTCTATGTCTTTTCGGCGCCGTGGGAAACTATCAGCACTCTGCTCGATAAAGTTAACGGGCGCCAAGGCTACAATCTGACCCTTCCAGCAACTTATCGAGGTCCCAACTATATCTACGCCATCTCGATCACGCCGTCGGGAAGCGCCAGCTTCGCTACTTTCAACAGCAATGTGACTCCCTCCACAACCTACCCGGCGCTTCCTCCGCCGCAGTTAGGAGGTGCTCCATGCACCGTGCAGCAACCATTCAGAATTGCAACAATCGGCGGCATCCCGCCAGGAATGAATACCAACGAAACGGTCTACTTGATCCGCCATGTAGAAGCGCATCCGACCAGTTCCTGGGAAGACGGCAACTATGTCGCAGCAGGTCAATGGCGTGCGCTCGATCTTCCCATTGCGCTGAAAGGCAAAATCAGTCCCGATCTGGTTTACTCCATCGATCCGGCTCAGGTAGCAGTCTCAAGTCATTCCTACTTCTCGTATGTCAGGGCGGCCTTGACCGTAGAGCCCTATGCAATCGCCAATGGGCTGCCCTACAACCTGGTCTCGAACATCGAGATCCTCGCCCCCAACTCGCCGCAACTGACCAGCGACTTCTTCTTCACCGGTGGACAATTCTCCAATCGGAAGGTGCTGGTGGCGTGGGAACACGATCACATCCCACCTATCGTCAATGACCTGCTTTCGAGCTATGGACTGGCCAAAACGGCTCCAGCGTGGCCGGACGACGACTATGACTCGATCTGGACGGTAACGCTTGACTCCGCAGGCAACTTGACGGTCGATAACTCTCTCTGTGAAGGTATCGACTCATCCAAGCTGCCAGTCACGGCGCCTCAATTCTGACCTTATCCATAAGAAACCGCTTAACAGCCGACTTAAAAGAAAGAAACTCGAATGCCACAACTAACACGCCGTACATTTCTTGAGTTCGCAAGCTTTAATCGCTATTGCCTTTTTCTTGCCTTAGGCCTTCTTCTAATGTTCGTTTCCCTCGCTCTTTCCGGCTGCGGCGGAGGGAGTTCCTCCGGCCCTATTATCAGCACCTACGCTGCGGGAAGTTTTTGTTTCGGCGATGCCATAGATTCGGCTGGAAACGTATGGGTGGCGAATGGGGGCAACGGAATCCCTGGAACGGCCGCAGGTGACAGTAACGTTACAGAGCTGAGTCCCTCCGGCGCCGTTATCGGTACCTACGTTGCGGGAACGGTTCCTATCGGCATAGCCATAGACAAATCAGGAAACGTATGGGTGGAGAACTACGGCAACGGAATCCCGGGAACGGCCCCGGGTGACAGCAACGTTACGGAACTGAGCCCATCCGGCAGCGTTATCGGCACCTATGTTGCGGGAAGGTTTCCTGCTGGCGGCATAGCCGTCGACGCCTCTGGAAATGTATGGGTGACAAATTGGGGCGCGCCCTCGGAGACCCCGGGAGCACCGGGAACGGCCTCGACCCAGAGCAATGTTACGGAACTGAGCCCATCCGGCGCCACGATCGGTACCTACGTTGCGGGAAGCTCTCCTGGGGGCATCGCCATAGACTCCGCCGGAAACATATGGGTAGCGAACAAGGGCGACGGAATCCCAGGGCTGGGGACGACGGACCCGATGAACAGCAACGTTACCGAGCTGAGCCCCTCCGGCGCTGTTATCGGCACCTACGTTGCGGGAAGTTATCCTGAAGGCCTCGCCATAGACCCCAACGGCAACATATGGGTAGTGAACAAGGGCAACGGAATCATAGGCATTGGCCCGGGTGACAGCAACGTTACGGAACTGAGCCCCTCCGGCGCCAAAATCGGCATCTACCCAGTGGGAAGTTTTCCGGAAGTTGTAGCCATAGACTCCGGCGGCAACGTATGGGTCACGAATGGGTATGGGCAGGGAGGAGTAAGTCCAACGTATAGCAGTGTTACGGAATTGAGCTCCTCCGGCGCTGTTCTCCAGACATACGCTACTGGCTTTCAGCCCTACAGCATCGCCATCGACAAATCAGGAAACGTATGGGTGACGAATTTTGGCAGCGGAATAGCGGGAACGACCCTGACGGACAGCAACGTTCAGGTATATATGGGAGCTGCGAAAGGGGCGCAGTATTTCCCTTATACCGGACCGCAGTGGCCGGGAGCAGAGTGACAGTCCCGGTCGCCTCGCGGGTGGAGCGGCTTTTAGGGAATGTTGAGTTGACTCTGTCCAGCATTTCCCCGCATAGCTCATGCGGCGAAAGTTTAGAATGGTCGTTTCGTCCGCTGCCGACGCCCAGCCTAGATCGATGCCGGCAAAACGGCGCATCACCGCTTCTCCGCGCGACTGCGCGATGCAATAACTGATGCCCGATGGGTGAAGACCCATTGGGTGTCAGCGGGGACGAAGTCGGCGATTTGCAATCAAATCGGGAGCGGCCTTTTAAGTTTTTGGGCAAAAGCATTCAAATAGGCAAATCCGGGTCTATATCCGAAGCCTGCATCTGGGTGAATAGACCATTGAGTGATGATGTTCCACAAAAGCAGCCCGACGAACCCCAACTATGCGTTGCTGAGTCTGGCGCTCGCAAGCATCAAGCAGAACCTGGGATCGAGCCCGGCGGTTCTTTTTACAGGCGACTTTCTCGGGCACGGCTTGGGCCAGCTTTACCCGGTGTATTCGGTGAACAAAACAGCCGCCCAAGCCGCTGCATTTGTCGACAAGACACTCACCTTCGTGTTGCAGCAGATCAGAGCGGCAGTGGGCGCGATCCCCGTCTACTTCGCATTGGGCAACTGCGATTCCTATACCGGTTCTGGGCCGGACAGCACTTTCCTTACCAATAACGCGCAGCAGTTATACACGCTCGCATTGAATGGCGCGGGGAATCAGCAGGATGTGATCAGCAGCATTACCAATGGCGGATACTATTCGGCGGAGCCCGCGGGAATGAATTTGATGATCATCGCACTCAACACGATCGCACTTTCCCCGCTTGTGACCGCCGATCCGGCCTTGATTGCGGCTCAGTTTGTGTGGTTTGATGCCAAACTTGCAGAAGCCAGTACGGCCGGAAAGAAGGTTTGGCTGCTGATGCATGCGCCTCCCGGCGCCGATGAGGGCACAACCGGCGGGTCAGGCAACGACAATGGCGAAATAACAACAGCCACAATGCTGTGGGCCGACACGAATCAGACAACGTTTATGGGCATCATTGAAAAGTATCCCGGGGTTATTCCTATGTCTCTTGCCGGGCATACGCACATGGACGAATTCCGGCTGATGTCGCCGGGCAATACGCTGGCAATTACCGCGGGTATCAGTCCGGTCTTTGGCAATAACCCCGCCTACAAAATCTTCGCATTGGACAGCTTGAGTCTTGCCCCGACAGACTATACCGCTGTGAGCTGCAACCTCTTGGAGACGCCTTTTCAGTTCAGCAACTATTACACATTCTCTCAAGCCTATGACCTCGAAGGCCCTCTCGCCACATCGTTGGCGGAACTGTATCCCACGCTGAATTCCTCGAACGAGGCACAGAAGCAATACCAGGGAGCATTCCATTCCGGCAACAATACCTCCAATCCCATCATCAGCACCAACTGGCCAGTTTACTGGTGCGGCATCGGATTCATGGATCAACAGGAGTTCTTCACTGCCGTAAACGCTCTCTGACATTTGTTGGCCGACGTCACCGTTTCTCAATTCACTGTGCGTTCTTCTTGGAGTTGACATCCCACTGAATTGCAGTGAAGAGCCAAGAGCAATTGTGATCCAGCCTCACGAACTCGCTAGGTCAATTTTGACGAGAGGCGAGGAGGAGGTCAATTTCAATGACGCCAACGCTGATCTATCTCTCACGATGCGGAGTCATAGAAATCGACTGGGCATCCGCCGATGACGAAGCAAAGTCGATTCGGGGTCTTGGCAGGAATGGGAAGACTTAATCTGACATTCCCCGGATAGTTGGAATGATAAGCCGAGGCTGGGAGGCCGGTGTCAAGGCTCTTCGACCGCGAAGCGGCGCGCGTAGCGCGGCCTTGACTCCGGCCGGGCCTCGGCTACGCTGCTGCTATCCGGGGAATGTCTGCTTAGGTCTGGATTACACGCCCATACCAAGTCCCTGACTGATCTCGTAGGCGTGGGCAGGTTGTTGTTCGATTGCTTGTGAAACCGGTGTCTGCTGGATCGCGGGCGCATGGGACACATCGCGGCTGAGTTCCTGACCCAGCGCCGATGCGTTGTTCGTAAAAATCTGCGCGTCATACGCGCCACGTGAGACGGCAACATAGGCCACACGACTGTTGACCAGATCTTTCGCGCTCAGCTCGGTATCCACATGGATCAGTACGCAATCAGCAGTCTGGCCCTGGCTGGAATGGCTGGTGACTGCATAGCCATAATCGAGATGCATGTGCCGGTTCGGATCGAGTTCGATTGCGCGGCCATTGTCCAACTTCAAATTCAGCCGCCCGTCTCCATCGATGCTCCCGATTGTGCCCAATTCACGGTTAGCCACTTTGAGGTCGTTGGCAGGCGCGGTGAACTGGACGCGGTCGCCGTGAGAGAAGTTACGCAGTTCTTCGCGGAATACTGAGACGCCCTGCTGCCTGCGCGGATCGTACGTGCGTGCCGAGCCATCTTGCAATTCGACCGTCAGCCGGTTAGCAGGTGCATCGATCCTCTTCACCTGCGCGTATTCTCCCTTGCCGATTCCGGTCTCCTTTGACCCGCGCGAATAACGCAGCACGTCGCCCACTTCGTACCGTTCGGCCCATGTGCGATCCGCGCCTGTAAGGTCCTGGCGCGGGACGAAAGTTCTTATGCGGTGTTCGTCGCTGCTGACAATGCCGCGGCTCTGCAATTCGGTATGGATGCGTTCGTTGATCTCCATGCGGGAATGGTTGTCTGGTGAGACTACCAGAGTGTTTCCCGGCGATTTCGCATACTCCCGCGCGATGGCGGCGATACGGTCGTCGCGATTTGGAATCTGATGGACCCGCCCCTGCCGGTCAAGGTTCTGAACAGCCTCACGCACGTCGCCTCGCGCAAGCTGCTCGACCACGCGTTTCAGTTCTGGGTCTTTCTGGCGCACGATCTCATCGAGCCTGACCGTCTTCATGCCTGCGTCCTGAAGTTGCGCGAAGGGACGCCCGGCCTCCACGGCCTCATGCTGGCGTCGGTCGCCAACCAACAATACCCAGTCGTTCGGATGGAGCCGGTTCACGAATTCATACACCTGGCGGGTCGATGCCAGTGAAGATTCGTCGAGGATATAGAGCCGCCTCTCCCCGGTGTCTGGTTGCTGTCCACGCGCCAGATGCTTCTGGAGCGTGGATGTCTCCATGCCCGCTTCGGCAAGTTTCTGTGCAGCTCGGGACGTGGGCGCGAAACCCTCCACTCTGTATCCGTCGGCTTCCGCTCCTTCGCGGACAACGGCCAATGCCGTCGTCTTTCCGGCACCCGCAATGCCATCCAAGCCCACGATTTTCTCGCGCGAGATGAGGATGTCGTCCACGGCCTGCCGTTGCGAAGCACTCAGTTCCGGGTGCCGTTCTTCGGTCCTGATCCGCACCTGAGGCGAAACCAGCATTGGATCGCCGTAGTCCCGCCGATTGCCCGCCTGCATCCGGCTTACAATCTCGCGTTCCATGCTCATCATGGCCGAAGTCGTGAACTGCCGCCCTGCGCCACTGTGCGCGACTTCGCGGAACTCGCCTGCCTTGATCCGGCGCTCGAAGTCCTGCCGGACGCTGGCATACGTGGTGTCTCCTATGCCGCGTGCCAGCGCTGCTTCCAAGATCGCGCGGCGGTCCTGCACCGCCGATCTCTCGAAGACGTGATCCCGCGCCCAGGTCACGGCCCGCTGCGCGTGCATCTCCGGTTCCCGCATCTGGTGTTGTCCGTGTTCCCGCGCCAGTGTTACGACCCGGTCCGCCTGGTGCCCATAATGCGCAGCCAAGTCCCGGTGCCGTCGCAAGACCTCCTCCGGCGACAGCAGTTCTTTGCTGTCGCGCGTGCGGTGGGCGGCAATCTGCGCCGCCGCTGCTCCGTCGATACCTTGCTCCCGGAGATGGTCTTTGATCTGCTCCCGGCGTGGGCTGGACGCTTCCAAATACTCCTTCGTGTAGCCTCGGATTTCCGGCTGTCCATGCTTTCCGCGTTCCACTCCGTAGCCCAGCTGTTCGAGCCGCAGCGCCAACTCCGATCGATAGACCGTCGTGACGTAACGCTGAGACACAAAGATTTCGTGCGGCTGCAAGGCGCGAGTCTGGCCGTTGTCGCGCTCGGTCACATTGAAGATGACGGCGTGTGTATGCAATTGCGGCGCCGCGTAGCCTTCGACGGGCCGGGCTGTGTCGTGCTCGAACGCGGCAGCAATGAATTTGCCCGTTGTCTCCGGCACATGTATGTTTCCGATCCGGGCCTGGGTATACCGTTCAAGTTCCGATAGCGCCGCGCGGACGCTTTCCCGGTGCGCTTCCCGAACCCGGTCATCCCCTCCCACAAGCGCGGTGAGCGATACCGATTTCGGCGCGGAAAACGTCGCGTCCCACCCGGCGCGATGCTCGGCGCTCGTGACTTCCTTACCGAATTTGCCCTCATAGGTCCTTGAAACCTGATGGCGGACAAGCTGCACGTCTGTGTGCGGGTGCTGGCCCTCGCTCAACCGGGCGAAGTGTTCCGCTTCGACTGCGCCGCTGAGATTCCATTTCTGGGCGAGCCGGCCCTGCCACTCGCTATGACCCTGTCGGTCGCGACTCCAATAGTTCTGTTGCTGCGATGCGAACTCGCGCGCGTGGTAGGTGCGCGCCTGGCTGGCTGACAACGGTTTCGAGATAGTGAGCATGGGGGAGTGCTCCTGGATGGCCTCGCAGGTCGCTTCCCGGACCTGCGGTTGTTAGGTCTGGTCCGCGTTGCGGACGAATTTCCTTTCACTCGATCTCATTTTTCTTGCTCCAAACGAAGCCGCTCTTGGTCGTTCCATCGGTCGCGCCGAAGGGCGAAAATGCGACTTGCGAAGGCTTCTTCGGCGGCTCCACGCGTGCAACGGCTGGCACTGTGGGCGTTACCTTCGGCGCAGTCTTTCGCGCCGAATACTTCTTCAATTCGGGCATTCGAAATTGGATTGTGCGCATCTTGTTCCTGCATTTATGGAACAGACTTCGGACCAATTCGCCCAGTTCGATCCATTCCGCAGGCCACGGTACGCTGTCTATCCAGTCCTCGTGTTTGGCCCACACAATGAGCAGAAACAAGTACAGCAAAAACCCACAAAGCAGCGGGAGCAGCAACAGGGTCCAAAGACTCTCCCCGTCGAAGAATTGGTTTTCAAGAAGCGGCTTGAGCGTCGCAATCTGGAGTTGCTCTTCCGGTCCCTGCATCAGGCCGGTCCAGCCTGCTTGCCGGGCTACCTGCGAGAGTTCCATTGATATTTGGCGGGTGCCGCTCGAATGTGCCGGAATCGCGTCGTCCTCCAACGCAAGCTCCGGCTTCTCGCTTGGCGCGGTCATGTAAATCCATCGCACTTCGACCGGCGAAGCCGGGTCAAAGCCCGGCCATGAACACCTGAAATACGTTCCAAAGTAGTAGCGTTGGACGGGTGTCCAGACCAGCCTGTACCACAGTAAAATCGTGCCGCAGAGAACCAGCGCGGCGACGGCTGCGAGCCATTGAATATACCTCGGAATCGGCATCAAATTCATGGCTACTTGCCCCTTCCCTTGGGCTCCGAAGCAAGGAATTCCGCAAGCAATTTGCGGGCCTGCTGTAGCTTCCGGGTGTCGGCCTGGTCGCGGATTTTGAGAATGGAATCGGGGAGCAATACCTTACCTTCGGACGTTGCCTGAGCGCCCGCGTGGAACAGACTCAGGAGCACGTATCGAACCGCCCAGACCTCGGCCAGCAGCAGCTCAGCAGGGTCGGCGGGCCGCTGCCGCGCCGCGCCCAAAGCCGTCTCGCGGAGCCACTCCGAGAGCGGCTTGCCTGCACTCTCGGCGGCGGTTTCGATGTCGGCAAGCTCGCTGGGAGTCAGCCGAGTGGCGATAGTTTTGGTGCGAAAGCTGGGCTTGCTTTCGTCCGTTGGAGACGGCTTGTTGCCGAATGGAATTGTCGCCTGGGAAGCGTTCATGCGGAACCTGCCCTTCTGACCTGTGATATTCGTCGTTCTGCGCCGAATCTTGCGAACTCACGCGAAGCTCTTTCACTTCAACGTGTTTACGCCTCGGCGATACTGGGCGCTCATTCCGTTTACAGAGGGAAACCTCGGTTTACGTTTCGAGTTAGCGCGAAGCGAAGCTGCTGACTCAAAAGATGTTTACCCGTGTAAACCTCACCGCGCCGCCGGGCGCTCCACAGTTCCCGAATTGGGGGTGACGTGTCCACCGTTCATCCGCTGCGCAGCAGCGCGGTTTCTAAATCTCGCCGTATCGAAGCATCTCCTCATCCCACAGGCGGCGCACCTCTGGATGTTCCCAAGCACGCCGAAGCAAATTGCGAAAGGCCAGCCACGCGGCGCGTTCAAGGTGGAACGTAATCCCGTTGTCGTTGGCCCGGAATGCAATATCGATCTCGCCGGTCTCCAACTTCGACGTGAAAACGAAGAAGTAATATCCGCGCCAGAAGGAGCGGTCGTGTTCCGAATTGAAGCGCTCCAGCATTGCCCGGAACTCGGAGATCATGGCGAATTCGCTCATGGGATACATTGGCGAGAGCCTCCCCGGCAGATTCAGACAGAGAGCGAATCCTCCCTTCCGCCCACGCGGGAGAAAGATGCTGCAATCGCCTTCTTCAAACCCTGGCAATGGCGGATCAACAATGGGGTCATAAACCTCGTCCGTGGATGTCTCGTCCACCAGCGGTTTGCCCTGCTGGAAGTAGTGCCCTCGCGCGCATACTTGCCAGAGGATCGGCCAGTACGGTAAGAGCACCTCGTTCAGCTTTTCGATATTCGAGAACTCCTGTTCGTCCAGAACAAAGAAGAGGTTCCGCGCCGCTAGGGTCGGCTTCCATTGGTCCGGCTTCGGGTTCCTGAGCGCCTGGATCGTCTTCTCCACAACGCGGCGCACATCTCTGCTTCCGATCTCCCGCAAGTTTTTCTTTGCGGTCTCTTCATCCGGGGGTAGATTGGCAACGTAGTACGAATCTCTGGGAGTCCGCTTCGCGCTTTGCAGTCCGTAAACCGCCAAAAACGCCTCAAGAATCCCGACCAGGGAACCGTAGGAGATCTGGTTCTGCACGTTGTCCGATAATGCCTCCGCGCCCAGCTGGCAGTAGTAGGCCGCCACCATCCATTCGGTTTGGGAAAGCGGGAGTCTTGATTCCGCCTTCCGGCGAGCGTTGAGCAGAGACTTCGTCGGTTCTGTGAGTAGCTTGACGAATTCGAGTCGGTCGTCTCTGGCGGATTCAAGAAGCTGTTTCGCCACTTCTGATGTCGTAATGCTTTCGCCGCTCTTGAATGAAAGGACTTTCTTCAGATGTTCGAGCCTGTACCGGAGCGCCTCTGAGATGCGGATCGAGATCACCGGTTGCTGTTGCAGTGGCGTTGCCTTTTCGGCCAGTTGCTGTGTCGGCGCTACTTTTTCGGCCATCGAATTCCTCTCTCGGTTACAAGTGAGCATTTGTAACTTTACAGATTGACATTATGTCTACAATGGCAGTAGTGTCAAGTATGGCAAGTTCACCGAGGTACCCCTTGCGTCCTTTTCCGCGTTCCTGCCCCTGCGACGCGAAGGCCCCGGAGTTTCCCGTACGCTGAGTATTGGTCAATCGCATTTGGTGTCCTGAACAACAGGACAGGAGGTGGCAATTGTTATGACCGAACGATACCTGACAGAAACCCAAGTGGCCGAACGGACGAGTATCAGCCTCAAAACCCTGCGTCGGTGGCGTCTGGAGAATCGCGGACCGAAATACTCTAAATTCGGTTCACTTGTGCGCTACGGAGTGGAGGAACTGATTCAATGGGAGCAGGCTCAGCCAAGCGGCGGAGAAGATCCCACCCAGCGAATCACGGCAAAGCCTGTAAGGCACGGCATCTTGATGCGCAAGTTGGGATAGGTTAGCCATTGCGGAGGCCCTGATGACACAAACCGGGTTGATTACGTTCGCTGCCCACAGAAGAGTGGTCCGAAAGGCTCCCATCGCATGGACCAGGCAGGAGCTTGTGCGTCTCGCCAAGCTGCTCTCCGACGGTTCTGCCCAACCAGCGGCGGCGCTGATTCGGGCAATGAAGGAGGACGCATGAGTCTCCTCCGTCGCGGCGATGTCTGGTGGTATGAGTTCTGGTTTGCGGGACGGCGTATTCAGGAGTCGAGTAGAAGCCCGTCCAAGACGGTTGCAAAAAATGCGGAACAGAAGCGTCGGCGCGAATTAGAAGAGGGCTTCAATAACTTCACCGACACACGGCAAGAGCGAATTCGCACCTTCAGTGACATGGCGGAGGAGTATTTCACCGGTTACAAGTTGCGCCTGCCACAGTCGGCACGCTTTGCCGGCTATGCAATTGATCATCTGAAGCGAATTCTCGGCAGCAAGATGCTGGTTGATTTCAACGAAGCAACTGTCATCCATTACCAGAACGCGCGCCTCGGTGAAAAGGCATCCCCGAAGAGTGTCAATGAGGAAGTGGGTTTTCTGCTTCGCATCCTCGGCGATCCGGGCGACTTGATGCGCATCCGGCTCCACAAAAGAAAGATGCTCAAGCTCAAGGTTCGTCAGACAGTCGGGAGGGCCTTCACGCCTGACGAAAAGGAAAGTTTGCTGGAGGAGGCCAGGAAGGCCCGTTCTCCGCACATCTTTCCGGCGTTATCGCTGGCGCTCAACGCTGGAATGCGTGACGCAGAAATCAAGACGCTGACATGGGGACAGATCGACTTCACAAAGAACTACCTGGCCGTGGGCCGGAGCAAGACCGAAGCCGGCGAAGGGCGGACGATCCCTCTGAATTCCACGCTCCTGGAGGTCTTCTCCGAGTATGGTGAGTGGTATCGCGAGAAGTTCGGAATGCCTCACCCCGAGTGGTATGTCTTCCCCTTCGGGAAACCGAGTCCGAGCGATCCAACGCGCCCGGTCACCACGCTTAAGACGGCATGGAACAACGTGCGCAAGAATGCAAAGGTGAAGGGCCGCTGGCACGACAACCGGCACACGCTGATTACCGATCTTGCCGAGAGCGGTGCCGGGGATCAAACCATCATGGATATTGCCGGTCACGTCTCCAAGCAGATGCTCAAACACTACAGCCACATTCGCATGGAGGCCAAGCGGACGGCCCTCGAATCCATCGTCAAGAAGTCAGCGAATAAGGATACGCACGTTCAACGAAACGGGCAGGCAGAGGTGCCCCAGCAAGAAGCCCTACATGGATTGCAGAACAACGACAGTAGCGTGCAACCCGCGAATTCTCCCAAAGCAAAAAAAACGGAATCGCATTACTCAGAATTACCAATGATTACGCAGCATTCTGAAGGGGAGTCCCTACAAAAGTCCCTACAGTCTTGTAATTTCGAGGATCATCGGGGAGTTGAGAAGCGGTGTAAATCATTGAATATAAATGGTGGACGCGGTAGGAATCGAACCTACAACCTGTCGGTTAAGAGCCGAATGCTCTGCCAGTTGAGCTACGCGTCCAGATTGGGAAAAAGCCGTGCGGCGGGGATTATGCACACGCTTCGTTCAGCCGGAAATTCCATGCTGACCCTTGAAAAATATAGCACAAACCGCAATGGATTCCAAAGCCTCCGCCGGACCGCCTAGAACGTAAACGCCAGGCCGCCCTGGAAGCCGCGCTGTTCCTGCGCGAACACCAGCAGCGAACCATCGCTCATCATGTACGGCCGGTAGCCCTGTGCCAGCAGATTGCGCATGTCCAGCAGCGCCTCAAAGCCGCCCGCACCGTCGCCGCGCCTGTGAATCGGCTGGCGCAGGTGCAGGTTCAGGTAAGGGTCCACGGCGTTCGCCGCATAGGGAGCCACGCGGGTCACCGTGTCTTCCGGCTGCCAGCGATAGCTGGCCCGCCAGCGCGTTCCCGTTCCATCCAGCGTGCCTGAAACTGAGAGCGCATACATCTGCGCGCGTTTTGGATGCGCCGCTGCCACCACCTGCGGCAGCCCCGCGTTGGTCCCGCTCGCCTGCATCACCAGCGCATCGCCGTTGGCGTAGCTCATGCGGATCACGTTGCCGCCGGGAAGCCGCTTCTCCACCGTGGCCATCACGCCCGCCGTTGAAAAATCCGGCCCCGCCGCGCGCATCAAACCGCTGGCAGGATCAAACAGAACCGCCGGCGCAATCGCCGCGTTCGGACCGCCATGCGCAAACCGGCCCATCGCTTCAATCACAGGGTCTGTCAGATGATCGGCAAACACCACCACCGACATCCCCGACGTATCCGTGCGCCGCTCCCAGCCAATCTCCTGATGCAGCCCGCGCTCGATGGTCAGTTGTCCATTCCGCACTGAAAGCTCCGGCAGCCAGGCCCTGGCCTCAGTCTCGTCCGCATCCTGCGTGGCAGGTAAAGCCGTCGCCAGCCGGTAGCGCACCGTCGAGTTGCCCTCGCGATAGCCCACTGAAACCGTCGGAAGCGCCCTCAACACTGTATTGCCCGCTGACCGCGCCACCACCTGCGTCGACCCGGCTTCGGCCTCCAACTCATCTCCCAGGTTGAGCGTCTCCCAGGTGCGCATGGCCGCCTCGTCCACACCCTCGGAGCCACCTGCATCCACTACCGGATGAATCGCCACGGCCGCTACCGACTGGACCGAACCGGCAAATCCCAGATCCTGCCGGAAGCCCAGCATCGATTCCATGCCCGCATCCGAATCCGGCGCAAAATCCACCCGCGCCAGCAGTTCCCGGCTGTTGGACGGCGTCTCTTCCAATGCAGCGGAAATCCGCTCGCCGCTCTCGCCAAACGTGCCTTCCTGCCCGGTAGCCATCAGCCGCGCCTTCAGCTTCGGCGACTTCCCGGAGCCGTCGGAGACCACCACCAGCGGTCCATCCTCCAGCCAGCGCAGCAACGGACGGTTGGCCGCCGAGCGCAGCGTCCACTTCCAGTCGTCCGGCTGGGCATCGGCGCCGCGCGGCTGCGAGGGCAGCCACTGCATCGCCTCATATAAGGTGTTCAGGGTCAGGTTGACAACAGTGGCCGAGCGAACCCGGATGTTCTCCCGCAGCGATGGCAGAAACGAAGCCCCCATCGCCTTGAGCGCATATTTTCCGGGAAGAACCGTGGGAATTGTGAACCGCCCCTTGCTGTCCGTGTAGACAACCGCCAGCACGCTCAGGTCCGGCCGCAGCAGTTGAACCGCCGCGCCGATCTGCGGAACGCCGCCCGAGTCGTACACCACCCCGGTAACAGACGGTCCAGCGCTTTCATGCGCCGGGGCGCAGAAAGCCGAAGCGCTCCCCATGGCAACGAGCGCTGCAAAAACGACGAGATTCACCCTGCGCATATGCACCATCGGTAACCTGGCGGCGTCTCTGGCAAGACTCTTCCGAAATGGCCCCGCAACGGCTTCCGAATCTTGAGTCCGGTCAACCTGCTGTGCGGGATACTCCCTATTCCACGACAAAAGGGGCCGATTTTGCAATCTCTTGTTTTGAGATTGTGTCGTTTACCTTGATATTGACCTTGTATTTTCCCGGTTGCAGCCCGGCCATCGGCAGAGTTTTCTCCACCGTCAACTGGTCGCTGTGCGCTCCCAGGTCCTTTGACGCCACTTCCTTCTCAAACACCACGGTATTTGTCGCGGTGTCGATGATCTGGTAGGTCACCGTCGCCTGGTTGCTCTTGGTGGCGTCGTCAATGCCCAGGTTGTACACCTGCATCCAGAAGTTCAACTGCTGGTTGCGCTTGAAGCTTACAGGCGTGGCAGGATTCGAGCTCACGCGCGGGCAGATATGCGTATTGCCGATCACGCAGCTGCCTGAACCGATGTCGTGCGACGAAACCGAGTTCATCTCGTCGGCCAGGATCAGCGTTGAAGTTGCCAGCTTCTCTTCGTGGAACGTCGGAACCTCAAATCCCTTGCCGTACACGCCGATGTGATCCGCGTTGTTCACATCCTTGATCGCAATGTCCAGCCGGTAAAGCCCCGGAGGCAGCGGCAGCGCCTTCCAGTACACCGACTTCCGATCGAGCGCCTTTTCCAGCAATTCGGCCGGCTGCTCCACTTCCACCGTGGTCTCATCGCTCTGCACGGTCCTGTGGGTCAGCGTGGTCACCTTGATCAGGATATTCACAAATCCCTTTGACACCCCATCCTTGGTCACGAACGTGATGTCGCGGTTCTTGATCTGCACCGTCACCGGAACCATCACCGTGCTGTCGGTCACCTTCACAAAGTCGGTGCGCACATCGAACGGGAAGATCGGCCCGTTGATCAGCTTGTGCTCTGAAATAAAGTTGTCCAGATCGCTGAACTTGATCGGCGGCGGCGCAAATATCTTCGCGGCCAGCTCGATCCGGTCAAACTGCTTGGACTGGTTCTGCGAAGACATCGGGCCGGTGCCCAGGCTTTCCATCCCGCCCTTGAAGCGGTCGGCCTTCTTGGCCTGGCCCATCTCTTCATACTGCGTCTGGCCGGCGCCGGGAACGTGCAGCAGCGCGTCCTTCTCGCTGCGATCGATGGTGAAGTGGAAGTCGCCGCACTGGCAGGTATCCACAAACTCCAGGTCGATGTTTTCGCCAATGCCCTCAAGATAGCGGTAGTGCCACACCTCGAACGGGAAAGTCGAAGTCTCGCCGCCGCCTTCTTCCATGGGCCGCTGGTAGCTGCCGCCCGAGGGGTGCGAATCGATCGAATCCGGCTTGCCGAACGATATATAGATGTGGCCTCGGTCGGTCTTCCAACCCGGCTTGCCGGCCGCAAAGTGCTCATTCGCGTAGGCGATGCGGCGATAATGCTCTTCGCGGAACTCGTTGTCCGGCGAATCCGGATTCGGATTACGGCGCAGCCAGAACTGCTCAATGAACGCGTCGCGCTCTTCGTCGTTCGACAGGTTCTTGAACGCCTTCATCTCTTCGTCCGTAATGATGTAGGACACATCCTGGGTCAGCCAGGTCTTGTACGCGCCCTTCAACTCCGTCCTCAACGCACTTTGCGCCTGGATTTTTTCCTTGTCGGAGCGTTCCCGTTTGAGGGGGTCGACTTCCTGCCCTCCGGCGGCCGGCTGGGCCTGGGCGCCGCTTGCGGGCGCACTGGTCTGTTGCGCCCGTATCCCGGCTGCGTGGGTCAATACCAGGCCGCAACCCAATGCGGCATAGAGAAACACTCGGCTATTCAGCGTCATTGCCTTCAAAACTCCTGCGATCCCTTATTCTACGTTTCCCGGAACACCTGGGCAAGGTTCTTAGGGAGTTGTCTGCCATTTGGACGCAAATTGCCCCCCAAGGTTAGCTCCAGGCCCTTCTTGAACCCCCCGCAACGCCCATCAATCGCCAATCGCGCTCGCCAATCCCTGGCGGCCCTTTGCCTGGCAGATGGAGGGGCCTCGGCTGGCTATAAATGACTTGAATGGAACCATCCCTGTCGGATTTCAGGGTTTGAAATGAACTTCCCTGTACTATGCGGCAAATCCCCCGGACCTGGTGTTAAGCTTGCGATGCCAATCATAAGAGGAGGCTTCTGTGCATCGAAGAACGGTGTGTTGTCTCACACTTTGCGTGCTGGGCATCCTCTGTGCGCATGGTTTGGCCCAGCAGTCTCCGGTCCCTGCCAAGCCGGTGCCGGATACGACGCCCCAGGAGCCGGCAAAGCCCCCGATCGACCCCATTGCCGAGGCGCGCGAGGCTTTGCGCGCGGCCCAAGCTGCGCATCCGGGAAACACCGAGGAAGTGGCCAATGCGCTGACCAACCTGGTGGGCATCGAGATCGGAGAGCGGAGAGATCCCCAGGAGTCGTTGGAACTGGCGAAGCGTGAGATGGCGGTGGCCGAAGCTGCAGCCGGTCCACGCAGCAAACTCTACGTCAACGCCTTGGACGATATCGCATCCGTCGACATTGTGCTCAGCAAGCCAATTGACGCCCTCAACCTTTCAAAAAGTGCCTTTGAGATTGCCGAGAAAGAGTTTCCGGAGAGCGAAGAGTTTATTTCCGCGGCCCACACCCTGGCGTATGCCTGTGACACCATGGGCGATCTGGCATGTGCCGTCCACGCCAATGAAGCGGCGCTTGCAGTAGCGCGTAAGTCTGGGGCCAGCGATCAATGGCCGCTGATCGCGGCTCTGTCGAGCATCTATCACGTGAAGGAGGAACAAGGCGATCTGGCCGGCGCAGGTTCCGCCATCGAAGAGGCGCTTGCCATTGCCGAGCGTACTTACCCTGAAGACGGACGGGTGCCCATACTTGAAATCAATGCAGGCGAGCACTCCATTCACACGCAGGACTTCTCCAAGGCCCTCGCCCATTTCAACCGCGCTTCGCAACTAGTGAGCAAGAGTTACGGACCCGACAGCCCGCTCTTCCTGGCGATCCGCGGTCACCTGGCTGACATCTACAACCGTACGGGAGATTTCTCGTCGGCCTGGAAGATATTTGAGGACCTGGATGACAACCAGCACTTCTCCGTCGATGAAAGAATCGGCAGCCATGTGAACTTCGCGCGTTCGCTGGCCGCGGGCGGAGAGTTGCAGCGGGCGACTGAAGAGAGCCTCAACTCTGCTGCAATGGGCCGCGAGCGCTTTCGATTACAAGCCCGCAGCCTGCCGGAGCGCCAGGCGCTGGCCTACAACACTCAGCGTGCCAAGGGTCTGGATGTTGCACTCTCGATCCTGGAACTTCATCCCGATATGCCCTCGGCCGCCATCTACCAGGAAATGGTTCGTTCGCGCTCCATGGTGGCCGACGAGATGGCGCGCCGGCAGAAGAATCTCAACACAAACAACGATCCGGAGATAGCACGCCTGCTGGCCGAGATGGACAAGGCGCGGGCCGATCTACTGGCTCAGGAAAAGGCGACACCCAGTCAACCGCATCAAGGCGACGCGATTGCCGATGCGACCAGCCACATGGAGAAGATTGAGACCGAACTGGCCGGGCGCAGCGCGGAGATCCGCAACGACGAGCGCGCGTTGACGGTGGATCTCAAAGACCTGCGCGAGAACCTGCCCGCCCGCTCGGTGCTCGTATCGTATGTGGGCTACCAGCGCGTAGCCGTGGGGAAGGTGGACCCCTCACACACCACAACCCCTTCGTATATGGCGTTTGTGCTGCACCCCGGTTCTGATCGCATCGCCCTCTTCGACCTGGGTGATTCCACATCGCTGGACGCACTGATTCTGAAGGTCCGCGCTGCCGCCGACGCCGAAGCGCACAGCGGCGGCCTGGGTTCCGCGCGCAACGAGCGCGCTTACCGCGAGGCCGCCCTGGCAATTCGCCGGCGCATCTGGGACCCGCTCACCAAAGAGATTGGCGACTCCAGGCTGGCGCTGGTGGTGGCGGATGGAAATCTGAACCTCATCCCCTTTGCCGGCCTGCCCGACGGCAAGGGCTACCTGGTGGAGCATGGACCGGTCATTCACACTCTCTCCAGCGAGCGCGATCTGCTGCCGGCCGTTCGAGACGAATGGAAAAAGGGCCTGCTGGCCATTGGCAGCCCCTCCTTTCAACTGGCCGAAAACAAGCTTCCTCCGGCGACCATGCGCGGCGCCACTCCCACCTGCGACGAGTTTAAGAACGTGGAGTTCGCCCCCCTGCCGGGCACCGCTCGAGAAGTATCGGACATTGGCTCCGCGTGGCGGCGCTGGAATCCAGCGGAGCGCTCGCAACTGGTGACCGGCGATGACGCCACGCGTTCCCGATTCATCCAGGATGCTCCGCACAGCCGCGTTCTCCATATAGCCACGCACGCGTTCCTGCTGGACAAGAGCTGCGGAGGCGGCAATCCCCTTCTGCACTCGGGCCTGGTGTTCGCCGGGGGAAGCCACGGCAGTGAGCAGTCCATTCTCACCGCGCAGCAGATTGCGTCCCTGGATCTGGGCGGCGTGGACTGGGCCGTGCTCTCCGCATGCAACACCGGCAACGGCGAGCTGCGCGACGGCGAAGGCGTGCTCGGCTTGCAGAGGGCCTTTCGCGTGGCGGGAGCGCGCAGCGTCATCATGGCGCTGTGGCCGGTGGACGACGATGTGACCCGCCAGTTCATGCACCAGTTGTACGCCGAACGGCTCGGCGCCCACGCAACCACTGCCGATGCCGTGTGGAATGCGTCGCGGAAGCTGATGCTCGCGCGACGAGCCGCTGGCAAGAGCACCCATCCCTGGTACTGGGCCGGCTTTGTCGGCGCGGGAGCATGGGAGTAGCCGCCGGGATGCGCTCGCGTAACGCGGCGATCGGGATGTCGGCCGGCGCCCCGCCAACCTGCTAACTCGCCATCCCGTAAAGCGGGGGCGATACAGGCTGCGGAAAAATCCCGATTTCACGTAGATGTGCGAAGGGGCACGACTTCACAGCTTGCGGAAAAACTCCGCCTTGGCGTAGATGTGCGAAGGGGCACGACTTCAGTCGTGCCATAAGCTCTTAAAATGAGAGAAGGGGCTTCAGCCCCCACGCCATCCCCCCGAATTCGGGCCTGTTTCCGCAGCCCGTAGAGCGGTTCCAGGATCGCCGTACCCCGAAACCCAAAATCCGCGTTGACGCGACCACCAGGCAGCGGCAACCCCGCAAAAAGGCCAGAAAGGGCACACCTATCCTGGAACCGCTCTATCCTGCCAAATCGCTACCCCAAACAGCACTTTTTGAGACCCTTCGCCCTGCTCAAACGTCAAAGCAGAAGCGTAATCCTCGTTGTCACCGTCTTTTTTCATCATGCTCCCACGGCCCCAAGTGCCTTCTTGAACCGCCGCGGGCAGCATTTACCCGCACGGAAACCCGCTCACCGGCAGACGGCGGTCTTCCCCGGGGGCGCAAGGGGAGTTTTGAGACGCCGACGGGAACCGGGCAGAACAAAATTGCGTACACTGATTCTGGGGAGTCCTGGAGCACGAACTGCACATGAAAAAAATACTGTTGATTGTCCTCATCGTTCTCGTCGTTAGCGGGCTTGTAGCTGGCTTCATCTATAAGCAGCAGTCGGGCTACACCAAGGTACTGACCGCCAAGATCGCCAAGCAGGATCTGTCGACAGTCGTCAGCGGAACCGGTCAGATCAAGGCCAAGTACACCGTCAACCTTGGCGCCACCGCCATGGGCCGCATCACCCACCTCTACGTCAAGGAAGGCGAGAAGGTCACCAGGGGTGAGACCGTCGCCACCATTGAGCACGTCCAGCAGGAAGCCAGCGTCGAAGGCCAGGCAGCGGCCATTTCTGCCGCCAAAACCGACATCTCCTCCTACATTGCCGCGGAAAAGACCGCCGAGGCCAACCTCGAGCACGCCAAGGCCGACCTCGAACAGAAAAAACTGGACTGGGACCGCGCCCAGGCTCTCTTCCAGGCAGGCATTCTGGCCAAGCAGGACTTCGACGCAAAAAAAGCAGCCTATGACCTCGATGTCGCCTCCGTGTCCCAAGCCGTAGCCGGCGTCAACCAGGCCAAGGCACAAACCGACTCCGCCCGCGGCCACATGCACACCCAGGAAGCCATGCTGCGCGGCGACCAGAACGCGCTCGACCTCACCAAGGCCATCGCGCCGTTCGACGGCGTGGTGACCAACGAGCCCATGCGCGAGGGCGAAACCGTGGTTGAAGGCATTCAGAACGCCGAAGGCTCAACCATCATGACCATCGCCGACATGAGCGTGGTCACCGCCGAAGTCAAAGTCGACGAGACCGACATCGTCAACATCAAGATGGGCCAGCCTGCCGACGTCACCGTCGACGCCATCCCCAACAAGGTTTTCAAAGGCCACGTCACCCTCGTGGGCGATCAGGCGCTGCTGCGCTCCACCGGCATGGCCACCTCGCAGTCCACCACCGGTACCGAAGAAGCCAAGGACTTCAAGGTCGTCGTCACCCTCGACAACCCCTCCGACGAGCTTCGCCCCGGCCTCTCCACCACCGCCAAGATCACCACCGCCCACAAGTCCAGCGTGCTCTCGCTGCCCATTCAGGCGCTGACCATGCACAACCCCGACGATGACAAGCCTAAGGGCGCCGGCGGCGTCCAGGCTGCTTCCTCCTCTCCGGCCACCAAGACCCCCGACATACAGGGCGTCTTCGTCATGGATAAGGACAAGGCCGGCAAGCTGCGCGTCAAGTTCGTCCCCGTCACCACCGGCATCACCGGCGCCACCGATATTGAGGTGCTCTCCGGTCTCACTGAAGGCCAGGAAATCGTCACCGGCCCGTTCAAAACACTGCGCGTCCTCAAGAACAATGCGCTGGTCAAGCGGGATACCGCGGTTCAAACCACCCTCTCCACCAGCACCTCGTCGTAGGGCGTCGAATAGGGCGTCGATTCGCTCAAAACGAACCTCGCCGTCAAAACGGCACAAAATCAATTGGCGCATGGGCTTTGAAAGGACTCGTCTTCACAGCTTGCTGAAAAACTCCAATCCGTCCTCAATGTGCGAAGAGGCACGACTTCAGTCGTGCCGTAGGTTCCCTCACCTGAGAGAACGGGGCTTCAGCCCCCGCTCCGCTCTCCTGGAGCCTCGCCGAGACCTGGGCCTTTTTCAGCAAGGTGTTTAGTCGCACCGCACGCGCAACAAACTAACCGCGGCTTCAGCCGCCGTGAGAACGCAAGGGGAAATTCGGATGGCTCTGGATATGACAACCGAAGTAGCTGCGCAAACCGCGGTCATACCGCAAGGCGACGTCATCGTCGTTGAAGATCTGTGGCGCACCTATGACATGGGCTCCGAGCAGCAGGTGCAGGCCCTGCGCGGCGTCTCCCTCAAGATCAAGCACAACGAGTACGTGGCCATCATGGGCCCCTCCGGCTCCGGCAAGTCGACCCTGATGAACCTCATCGGATGCCTCGACACGCCCTCCAAAGGCAACTACTGGCTCAACGGCCAGCTAGTCAGCGAACTGGACGACGATCAGCTCGCCCGCATCCGCAACAAGGAAATCGGTTTCGTCTTCCAGACCTTCAACCTGCTGGCCCGCGCCAGCTCCCTGCACAACGTCGAGCTGCCCCTCATCTATAACGGAACTCCCGCCGCGGCCCGCATCGCCCGCGCCAAGGAGTCGCTCACCAACGTCGGCCTCGGCGACCGCATGAACCACAAGCCCAATGAGCTCTCCGGCGGCCAGCGCCAGCGCGTCGCCATCGCCCGTGCCCTCGTCAACAAACCCTCCATCATCCTCGCCGACGAGCCCACCGGCAACCTCGACTCCAAAACCGGCGTCGAGATCATGGCCCTCTTTGACACCCTCCACGCCAACGGCAACACCATCGTCCTCGTCACCCACGAGCCGGACATCGCCGAATACGCCCATCGCGTCATCCACATCCGCGACGGCCAGATCTTCTCTGACGAGCCCTCCAAGCGCTTCCGGTAGCTCGATTTCTCATCCGGAGCGCCAAAAAGGGAAACGCTTGTCTTCCTGAGCGAAAGGGGCCCCAGGCGTCTTTCAGCCTGGGGGTGGTGAGTCGAAGGATCTGCTTTTGCTTTTCGGAGCACCCACCCCAAACACCGGTAAAACTCCCACAAATCCCTAAGATTCCCCATCCCCAGCCGGAGAGATTCCAACATCTCTCCGGTTCATGTTTTTCCGCGCCCCGCCGATACATCCTTTGTTGGCCTGGTACTGCACCGATGGGCCAGGGAGGCGAGGCGCCTTGACACCTTTGCGGAGCACTACTCAACACCAGCCCTATCCCTCGATCTCCGGCCTCACCCTTGTCGAGGTGGATTCGCCCTCCGGCACGCAGGTCGTCGGCGTGAGCACTGCCTGGCGCAAACTCATCATGCAGGCTGAAATGGCCGCGCCCCACCTGCAGATCGCCGCTTTCGAGGGCGAATCCGGCTCCGGCAAACAGACCCTGGCCCGCTATATGTTCAGCCGCTCGCCCCTCGCCAACACCACCTTCCAGCGCCGCGACGCCCGCGAATGGCTGGTCACCGACGCCGATCCCGCCACCCTCGCCGGATTCACCTATCTCGACCGCGTCGACCTGCTCGCGCCTCCAGGCCAGGGCCTCCTGCTCAGCATTCTGAAATCCCTTCAAGACCGCCCCGCGGGCCGCGCCGTCTTGCTCGCCTCTTCCCATGCCTCCCTGCGCCAGATGGCCGGCCAGGGCCTCCTCATGCCCGATCTCGCCTTCCGCCTCTCCGCCGTCCGCTTCGCCGTGCCCCCCCTGCGCCAGCGCCGCGAAGACGTCGCCCCCCTCGCCCAGTGCCTCCTTGACCGCTTCTGCGCCCGCTACCAGCAGCGACCCGTCGTCCTCGGAGCCGGCGCACTCGCCCGCCTCATCCAGCACTCCTGGACCGGAAACGTCCGCGAGCTCGCCTCCGTCCTCGAAACCGCCCTCCTCGAGGCCGCCAACGGCGTCATCCGCGCCGCCGACCTCGCCCTCCCCACCCCATCCGACTTCGCACCCGGCGCCCCAGTTCCCGATTCTGGGACCTGGGAGCACTCCAATCCCCAAGCCGAAAACCTCTCCCTCGACGCCGTCATCCGCCACCACGTCCAGTGCGTCCTCGACATCAACCACGGCAACAAGCTCCGCTCCGCCCGCCAGCTCGGCATCAGCCGCTCCACCCTCTACCGCATCCTAGGAAACGAAGAAATCCTCGCCCCCTAATCCAGGTCTTCGAGTCCCTAGTCCCTCAGTCCCTCAGTCCCTAGTCCCTAGTCCCTGTTCCCTGTTCCCTAATGCCTAATCCCTAATGCCTGTCTTCGAGTCCCTCAGTCCCTGTTCCCTGTTCCCTGACCCCTGTTCTAAACTCTCCCCATGCTCCACTCCATCGCCCACCAAATCATCGAATGGCTCCGCCACCTCGGCCTCACCGTCCGTCTCGCGCCACTCGGCCCTGACACCTTCCTGCCCGGCGTCACGCTCGAGCCCGGCGGCCTCATCGTCGACCCCGAACGTCTCCTCCATCCCGGCGACCTGCTCCATGAAGCCGGCCATCTTGCCACCATGCTCCCCGCCCAGCGCGCCTCCACCGGCTCCAACGCCGGCTCCGACATGGGCGACGAAATCGCCGCCCAAACCTGGTCTTATGCCGCCTGCATCCATCTCGGCCTCGCCCCTGAAACCGTCTTCCACCCCGCCGGCTACCATAGCTCCGCCACCCGCCTCATTGAGGTCTATCGCGACGGCAAAGCCGGCGTCCCCCTCCTCCAGTGGATGGGCCTTACCCTCGACACCGCCCACGCCGCCGCCCAATCCCTCCCACCCTACCCCCACATGCTCCAATGGCTCCGCCAGAACCCCGCCGACCCGCAATTCTCTAATCCCTAATGCCTGCCGGGGTCCCCAGCGACAGGTCCTAGTCGCTGGGGTGGCTAATGCCTGCCGGGGTCCCCAGCGACAGGTCCTAGTCGCTGGGGTGGCTAATCCCTGTTCCCTGTTCCCTATTCCCTGTTCCCTCGCCTCTGCCCCTATGTTCTAAACTCGTCCCAAGGCACCATTTCGCCCCGAGGTCCATCCGTTGAAACGCTTCCTCCTCGCCCTTTCCGCGCTCCTGCTGCTCGCCCCATCGCCCGCCCTTCGCGCGCAGGCCGCGCCCATCCCCTCGCTCGAAGACCGCCGCAAGGACCTCAACGCCCTCTTTGAGGACTACTGGCAGGACAACCTCCGCCACAACCCGGAGTTTGCCTCCTCGCTCGGCGACAAGCGCTACAACGACCAGATCACCGACTACTCCGTCAAGGCCGTCAACGAGGGCCTGGCCCGCGAGCGCGCCTTCCTGCTCCGCCTCGCCGCCATTGACCCCGCCGGCTTCACCGAACAGGAAAAAATCGGCCGCGAGCTGCTCCTCCGCCAGTTTGAGCAGGACGAAGAGGGCGCCGGATTCAAGGACTGGGAGATGCCCGTCAACCAGATGGGCGGCATCCACACCACGTACCCGCAACTGGTGGCCCAGCTCAGCTTCACCACCGTCAAGGACTACGACGACTGGATCGCCCGCCTTCACCAGATCCCCACCGCCCTTGACCAGGTCGCCACCAACATGTCCATCGGCTTGGAAGACAAGCGCGTGCCGCCCAGATTTCTGCTGGAAAAAGCGCTCGTCACCGTGAAGCAGTTGGCCGGCCAGAAGCCTGAGGATTCGCCCCTCGCCCTACCCCTCAAGAAGTTCCCCGCTGACCTTCCCGCCGCCGAGCAGACCCGCATCCGCACCGAGATGCTGGACGTGATCGCCAAAGAGGTGTTGCCCGCCTACACGCGTTTTGCGCGCTTCCTTGAGGTCAGCTACATCCCCGCCGGGCGCGAACAGCCTGGCATCTCCGCGCTGCCCGACGGCGCAAAGTACTACCAGTTCCTGCTGCGCGAATCCACCACTACCGATCTCACCGCCGAGCAGATTCACCAGATCGGCCTGGATGAAGTGAAGAAGGATGAAGCCGACATGCTGGCCATCGCGCAGAAACTCGGCTTTCAGGACCTGAAGACCTTCCGCGCCAGCCTGAAGACCAACCCCAAACTCCATCCCGCCTCGGCCCAGGACCTGCTCGACACCTTCCGCGGCTACCTGGTCCCCATGCAGGCCCGGCTGCCGGAGCTCTTCGGCACCCTGCCCAAGGCCAGGTTTGAAGTGGTCCCCGTGCCTGAATACCTTGAGAAGACATCGGCGCCCGCCTACTACGAGTCGGGCGCGCCCGATGGCAGCCGTCCCGGACGCCTCTTCGTGGATACCTACAACGCCACCACCCGCAACCTCTACCAGGTGGAGGACGTCGCCTACCACGAAGGCCTTCCCGGCCATCACCTGCAGATCTCCATTGCCCAGGAGTTGCAGGGCATTCCCACCTTCCGCAAATACCAGAACTACACGGCCTACGCTGAGGGCTGGGGACTCTACTCCGAGCGCCTGGGCAAGGACGTAGGCCTCTACAAGGACCCCTACTCCGATTACGGCCGCCTGGAAGGCGACATCTGGCGCGCCATCCGGCTGGTAGTCGACACCGGCGTCCACAACGAGCACTGGACCCGCCAACAGATGGTTGACTTCTTCCATGACCACTCCAACATCGACGACACCAGCATTAATGCCGAGGTCGATCGCTACATTGCGTGGCCCAGCCAGGCAACCGCCTACAAGATCGGCCAGTTGAAAATTCTGGAGCTGCGCGCCCGCGCCAAGGCCGCATTCGGCGACAAGTTTGACCTGCGCGCCTTCCACGACCAGGTGCTGGACGCAGGCGCCCTGCCGCTGGACGTGCTGAGCGATCGCATCGACGCATGGATCGCCGCGCAAAAATCCGCCCCCGCCAAGTAGCGCCTGTGAATGAAAAAACTGCGCAATCGTAATTTCGACTAGCCATTTAAGGCTATGAAAGAGGCGATTTCGTAGTGGTGTAGGGGTACGTTTTAAAGCAGGCGGCATCGTTAGCCCGAAACGTAACCGTACAAGCGTATCTCTGAGGCCAAAACGTACCGCTATAGGCGGACAAAAACATTCAAAACAAGGCCATTGCAGGTGCATTTTCGTGCATTTTTGGCATGAAACTGGACGCTTTTGATTGTGGAGTTCCGCCTTTTTGTCGTCTTGTATCGTTATATTCACCCGCTATTCACCGCTATCTAACAGCACCGTCTTGAAGTTCCCGCAAAATCCAACCTAAGTCACAACCAAACAGCGATGCACGCCATGAGTGCATTGGCGGGTTTCGTGCGCACTCGAAGAATTTTCGTCGAGTGGGAACCGGAAGCGGCGGCCACCTCAGGCCCTGCGCGTCCCTCTGCGCGCATACCGTTTGAACTCCACGGATGCGTTTTCAATGAAAGGAGAGTTCATGTTTCGAGGCCGTATTTCTTCCGCATTGTTTCTGATCTCACTCATCGGCGCAATGGCTGGAGCAGCACAGCAGCCGGCGGCACAGCCACCTGACGCGCAACCTGCAACCGCAAACCCACCCATCCAGCAAACCAAAATCACGAATACAGAGACAGTCCTGGTGACCGCTCCCGGCGAGTTCCGCGACGAGCAGGAGCTGCAATCTCCCGCGCTTCTCGAACAAGCCCCGGGAACCAGCCCCATCAAGAGCCTTGCGCAACTTCCCAGCGTCAACGTTCAGGCCGCCGATCCATACGGATCCTATGAGTGGGCGGTGCGAATCTCCGTGCGCGGCTTCAACCAGAATCAGCTTGGCTTCACACTCGACGACATTCCGCTGGGAGACATGTCCTACGGCAACTGGAACGGCCTCCACATCAGCCGCGCCATCACCGATGAGAACATCGGCCGCATCGTTCTCTCGCAGGGAACAGGCGCGCTTGAGACAGCATCCACCAGCAACCTCGGCGGCACCATCCAGTTCTACTCCGCCGACCCGTCTGACAAGCGCAGCGTGACCGTGAATCAGACCTTCGGCAGTTGGAACGCCTATCGCACCTTTGCCCGCTATGAGAGCGGCCTGCTCGGCGCCAAGACCAAGTTCTACTTGACCGGCGCATACAACCTGACCGACAAGTGGAGAGGTCACGGCCAGGTCGGTCAAAACTACTGGCAGTTGAATGGCAAGCTTGTTCACTATGTCGGCAACAATGGAGTGCTTTCCATCTTCGCCGATTTGTCCGACCGGCGCGAAGTGGATTACCAGGATGACAACAAGATATGGGTCCAGAAGTTGGGCTACAACTGGGATAACTACGGCAACTGGGCGAATTCGGTCCAGGCCGGCTTTGCCTGCAACCCTCAGTACGGCGTTGCTGTCAATTATCCCTCGCCGGTAGACACTCTCGCCTCCAATGAAGACCCCTGCGATGCCGGTTATTATGGCGGTTCGGGCCTGCGCAAAGATGTGCTCGGCGGCATCACCTACAAGCAGGCGCTCACCAGCCACCTGACCTGGAAGACCACCGGCTACGGGCACAGCAACAATGGCCGCGGCCTCTGGTTCACGCCTTACCTGGCCACCTACGACAACATTTATGCACCCACCACCGTTCTCTCGCCCGTCTCGCTGCGCACATCGGAATACGCCATCGCCCGAGGCGGCATGTTAACGTCGCTGACCTATGAGACCGGCAGGAACAAGCTCGAAGGCGGATTCTGGTTTGAAGGCGAGCGGTGGAACCTGGCGCGGCGCTTCTATGCAACCAGCCTGACCAGTCCGCTCCACTCGCTTTACGCCTTCCCCACCAACCCCTTCTACACGCAGTGGGAGTATGTCTTCAACTCAACCGTCTATGACGCTCACATCCAGGACGTATTCAAGGTCAATGAGAAGCTGGCGTTCTCGGCCGGTTTCAAGACCGAGGAAACTATTACCGACGGCGAGCTCTCCGCCGCTTTCAAGTCGAGCTATACCTACTCGACTCTGACTCCTGGAACCTACGCCCAAGGCTCATTGACCTCTGGCAAGCCCATCCTGCCGCAGTTCGGCGTGAACTTCAAGTTCGACACCCACAATGAACTCTTTGGCGACGTCTCCTACAACGTGCGCTCGTATGTCCCTGGCGGCTATGGCTACGGCACCTCGCCCTGGGGCACCACGCAGGCCGGATTCGATGCATTGAGAACCTCGACCCATCCCGAAACTTCCTGGACCGAAGAAGGCGGCTACCGTTCCACCACGCAGCACGCCGCGGTCCAGGCCAGCTACTTTCACGTCAACTTCAGCAACCGTCTGCTGGCCTTCGCTCAAGGCGCCGGGATCGCCGGAAATGCTTCGATTCTCTCCAACGCGGGCGACGTGACGACCAATGGCGTGGACGGATCGGCCAGCATCCGCATCACTCCCCAGTTCACGCTCTACAACGCCGCCACCTGGAACAAGTCCACGTATGACCAGGACACCGGCGCAAATGGCGCGTGCATCTACACCAATTCCACCACCAAAGCTTGCGAGCCGCTGAAGGGCAACATCGTCGTCGATACGCCCAAAGGTCTTTACAAGACTTCGCTGGACTATCATCAATCCGGCTTCTTTGCCAACATCGCCGCCGACTACATGTCCACACGCTACTTCACCTACTCCAACGACGGCAGCGTCGGCGGACGATTCCTGACCGAGTTCGGCGCCGGCTACACCCGCGAAGACCTGGGCGCATTCAAGAACCTGAAAGCGCAGTTCAATATCTCGAACCTCACCAACTCGCCGTATTACGCCTCCATCGGCACCAATGGATTCATTTACAGCGATCCGCTCTCGGTAAACAACAACACGCTCCAGGTGGGCGCTCCGCGCACCATCGGCGGCACGCTCTCAGTGAGTTTCTAAAACCGCATAGTGATCGATCTGCCTGAGGGCGTGGAAGTTTCCACGCCCTCGTTTTTTGCCCGGAAATCAGCGCTTGCTCTCACTGGGGTATCCTGAGGAGTCACCTGATTATTCCCGTTGAAGGCAAGGAAAACCATGTCCGAGATCGCCGTTGAAGCCACAGAAGTCCCTGCGCAACTGCCCCACGTCCGCGTGGCCGTTCTGGGCGCAGGCAAGATGGGCGGCATCCTGCTGCAGGCCTTTCTGAAGCAAAACCTGTTTGCCGCGGACCAGATTCACGCCACCGTTGCCCATGCCGAGCGGGCGCTCGCGCTCAGCGCCCAGTGGGGCGTGGACGTCGGCACCGACAACCTTGAAGCGGCGCGCCAGGCCGATTTGATTCTGCTCGGCGTCAAGCCCTTCCAGGTGCCTGACCTGGTCGCGGAGATTCGTCCCGCGCTCACCGCATCCAAGACCATCGTCTCATTCGCCGCCTCGGTAAAGACCCGATCGATCGAAGAAGCGGCAGGGCTGGACATCGCAGTGATTCGCGCCATGCCCAACACCCCCTCGGCGCTGGGAGCAGGCGCGGCCGGCCTCTGCCGCGGGCGCTTCGTCTCCGCCGAGCAGATGGAGCTGGCCAAGCGCGTCTTTGATACCGTAGGCCGCACCGTCATCGTGGACGAGAAGCACATGGACGCCGTCACCGGCCTCTCGGCCTCGGGACCAGCGTACATTTACATCATCATTGAGGCGCTGGCTGAAGCGGGCGTAAAAGTGGGCCTGCCGCGCGAGACGGCCACGCAACTGGCCGCCCAGACCACCTTCGGCGCAGCCAAGATGGTGCTCGAAACCGGCTACCATCCTGCGCTCCTGAAGGATCAAGTCACCACCCCCGCCGGCTGCACCATCGACGGCATTCTGGAACTGGAAGAAGGCGGCCTGCGTGTCACGCTGATCAAGGCCGTGATGCGCGCAACCGAGCGTGCCAAGCAATTAGCGGCGGGCTAACTCGCTAACAGAAGAGGCCTCACAGGCCTCTTCGCTAACTCCGCTTACAATGCTGTTCCGAGACCTGCTAACGTAGTCTCTTGCCCATCCAACGCCCATCCTGGCTGCCCGCCTACATTCCCGAACTGCAGGGGCTGCGCGGCATCGCCGTTCTGGCCGTGGTCATCTACCACTGCCACCCGCGCCTTGAAGGCACCTGGCTCTACTACCCCTCGCTGTGGGGATGGGCGGGCGTCAATCTCTTCTTCGTTCTCTCCGGCTTCCTCATCACGTCCATCCTTCTCGAAGCGCGGAATAAGGAAAAATACTTCCGCAACTTCTATGGCCGGCGCGCGCTGCGCATCTGGCCGGTCTATGTCTTCGTGCTGGTGGTGGTGTATCTCAACGCGCCATGGTTCATCGGCCCGAGCGTGCTGGATGCGATCAGGACCGCACCGTGGTTGGCTTACATCTTTTTCGTGCAGAATCTTTTTCACATCGCGCTGCCCCCGGCCATCGGTCCCACGTGGTCTCTGGCCATCGAAGAGCAGTACTACTTCCTCTGGGCGCCGCTGGTGCGCTTCCTGCGCCGGCCGTGGATGCTGAGCTTGATTCTGCTTGCCGCGCTCATTGCCTCGCCGCTGCTGCGCATGCACCACTGGTCCTGGTTCACGCCCACGCACACGCTCATTCACCTGGACGGGATCGCCTGGGGCAGCCTGCTCGCGATAGGCCTGCACACACTCCCGCTCAGCCGCCGCGCCTGGCTCCGGATGGGGCTGGCCGCGATGCCGCTGGGCATCGGGGCCGCGGCCACCATCGCAGCGGGAACGCCGTTTCTCGATTCCGCGCTGGCCATCGCCTTTGCCGGCGTGGTGTTGAGCGCCATTGCGTCAACGGGGGCCCGTAATCCGCTCAACATCGTGTTGAGCCGCGGACCGCTGGCCTTCTATGGCCGCATCAGCTACGGCCTCTACATGACCCACATCATGGTCTTCATCTTCTTCGGCTGGGTCGATCTGGAAATGAACCGCTACGGAATCGCCGGCAGCGTGGCCCTCGTGGGCCTGCGCCTCGCGGAATGCACGGCCTTTGCGACCGTGCTCTGGTACGGCTTCGAGTCCCGCATCCTCAGACTCAAGCGTTATTTTTGATCTTTTTGGCTGCCAATGAAGACTTGGATTCGACGAGAAGCCATGGGGCTGATCAGCTTGCGGAAAAACTCCGATTTCACGTGGATGTGCGAAGCGGCACGACTTCAGTCGTGCCATAAGCTGTTTAGATTCAGAGAAGGGGCTTCAGCCCTCGCGCTATTTCCCCTGAATTCAACCCGAGACAAGCCTTTTTCCGCAGCCTGTGAAGCCCCAATTCTCTCATTTAATGTGATTTGCGGCACGAGTAAACTCGTGCCCTTTCACACATCTACGTGAGCATTGAGGTTCTTAAGGGAACTGGAGCGGTTCCTATAATCGCTCTCTCAACGCACCGCCTGGGCTAACTCCGCTAACCACGCCAGCTCCGCTTGCTCAGTCCAGTTCCCGCAGCGCCGGCGAGAACGCGAAGAACCCGAGAAACGCGAGGCCAGACACGCCCGACATCAGCGCCAGCGCATGCGCCG
>Ga0302278_10000310_pt1 | contig 64195 bp, 47 predicted proteins | sample III_Bog_N3_2_FD_194543 | JGI IMG/M metagenome (GOLD analysis project Ga0302278, IMG submission 194543) | Peat permafrost microbial communities from Stordalen Mire near Abisko, Sweden - III_Bog_N3_2 | ecosystem: Environmental > Terrestrial > Soil > Wetlands > Peat | place: Sweden: Abisko...
GTATGTGCGCGTGCCCTCGCCGCAGTTTCAAAACCTGGGAGACTTGTATGGCGACCTGATTCAGGAGGCCATCGAGCAGCAGGCGCTGGAGCTGGACGACGTGAGTTTTGTGACTGCCGAGGAAGACCCCTCGGTTCCACCGGTGCGCAAGGACGGCGGCTTTGGGCCGGTTCCCGCGCGTGTACCCCCGGCGCCGGCGCCGCGCACTCCGGAGCAGGCGCGCTTCGACTGGTCCACCGCGGCGCAGCTCAATCCCCGCTACACCTTCGATGCGTTCGTCATCGGCACCGGAAACCAGTTTGCGCGGGCCGCTGCGCTGGCCGTGGCCGAGCGGCCCTCCAAGGCCTACAATCCGCTCTTCCTGTATGGCGGCGTGGGCATGGGCAAGACCCACCTGATGCAGGCCATCGGTCATGAAACCAAGCGCCGCCAGCCCTCGTGCAACATCTGCTACGTGACCGGGGAAAAGTTCACCAACGAATTGATTACCTCGATTCGCAACGACCGCATGACCAGCTTTCGCGACCGTTTCCGCACGGTGGACGTGCTGCTGGTGGACGACATCCAGTTCATCGCGCAGAAAGAGCGCACCCAGGAGGAGTTCTTCCACACCTTCAACGCGCTGCATGAAAGCATGAAGCAGATCGTGATCGCCAGCGACCGTCCGCCCAAGGAACTGGCGGAGATTGAGGACCGTCTGCGCTCGCGTTTTGAGATGGGGCTGATCGCCGACATCCAACCGCCCGACCTGGAAACCAAAGTCGCCATCCTGCAAAAAAAGGCAGAATCCGAGCAGGTGCAATTGCCCGCCGACGTGGCGCTGTTTGTGGCTTCCAATGTGCGCACCAACGTGCGCGAGCTGGAGGGCGCCATGACGCGGCTGATCGCCTGGTGCCAGCTCAACCACATGGAGATCACGCTGGCCTCGACGCAGCAGTGCCTCAAGCAGTTCATCGACATGCAGGTGCGCAAGATCACCATTGAGGCCATTCAGCGCGCCGTCAGCGAGAACTTCGGCATGAGGCCCGCCGACCTGAAGCAGAAGAACAACTCGCGCAACGTGTGCGTGCCGCGCCAGATCGCCATGTACCTGGCCAAGCAGATGACCGAGGCCAGCCTGCCGGAGATCGGACGCCAGTTCGGCAACAAGCACCACACCACGGTGATGCACTCCATCGCCAAGATCGACGAGCTGCGCCGCGAAGACAAGGATCTGCAACGCACGCTGAACAAGCTACAGGAGCAGTTGAACGCGTAGACACCTGCGGTGGGACTTCACAGCTTGCTGAAAAATGCCAACGGAGTCGCACGTAGCGTCAGGGCACGACTTCACCGGGGTGGGGCTTCACTGCTTGCTGAAAAATGCCAACGGAGTAGCAAGAAGCGTCAGGGCACGACTTCAGTCGTGCCGATAGACGACCCCAATAGGACTTGGGCTTTAGCCCCTGCGTGCTTTTGCTTCTTCAAATATGCCGAACCAAACGGATATTCATTTGGTCTGTTTGCCAAACCCGATTTCACCGGATTATTTTCAATGTACTCGCGATGCTGTTGAAAGCTCTGGTCATCCAGTATCTGCACATCCGAGTATCCGCGCTGCCAAATCTCTCCGCGAAAACCAAGTTCCTTGTTGGCGCGAAAAGAAAAGCTGCCTTTGATCAATTGCATCGCCTTTTCAAGACTCATTTCGCCCGGAACGGTCATCAGAATGTGGACATGATTGGGCATGATCACGAAGTCGTGAACGGTCATTTTTCCTGCGCGCATATAACTTCGAAGAACTTCGATGAAGAGTTCCGCCATGCGCTCAGTTTGGAAGAGTGATCGTCCGCCTGCTGTTCGCGTAGTGACAAAGAACGTACGCGGGGAAAAAGAGGCGCTTGCCGAGTTCGAAGGCCGGGAAGGTATCGACATCGCAGGGGCTAAAGCCCTCCACTTTCCTGGGGATGCTGGCGGCACGACTGAAGTCGTGCCCTGACGCTTCGTGCTCCACCATTTGCATTGTTCCGCAAGCTGTGAAGTCGTGCCCTGATGCTTCTTAGCTTACTCAAATATATTTTAGGCGCGTGGCGCAGTTCCCGTAGAGGTACATAACTGAAACCATGAACCTCAAGCCGAAGATACTTGCAGATTATTTCCCCGTTCCGGCGCACAATCAAAGCATGAACAAGGTCCAGAGGAAGGGCTCTTTTTATTCCCTGTTCCCTGTTTTTACTCCCTGTTTCCCGTTCTATCTATTCTATTTGTTAGGCTTATCCCCTGTTTATACCACCAAAAGCATACCCTCCCCCCCGGGTCCACTTCTCCGTTTGTTCGCCTTAAATATTGCAGATTATTTTGCGAAACTGTGAAGAGCGGATTTTGCAACCCGTTTAGAACTGCGTCAAGCTCAGCACGTTGCCATCGGGATCATGAAACCAGGCAACGCGCGCGCCGCTGGGCGATGTCCAGATGCCGAGCGGGTCGCCGTCGTTCATCCCCGGATAGCGCAGGAACTCAACGCCGGCCGCTATGAGCTGCTCGACGGTGGCTTCGATGGATTCCACCTCCCAGCCCAGTACCGTACCAGGCGCAGGTTTGTGCTCGCCTCCGGGGGTCAATCGCAGCATAATTCCGTTGGCGTCGAAGACCAGAGCGAAGGGTTTTTCCTCTTCCACTAGGCGAAGACCTATCACGTCTTCATAAAAGGCGCGCGCCCGCGCCCAGTCTGTGATGTGAACAAAGGCGATGATCTTGTTGCCGCCCAAAATCGATTTCTGAATCATCCTGCGCCTCCTTGGGGGTTTTCTATCGGCCAGTTATTTTGCGCTCTCGCGTGTCATCAGCTCCACAAACGTCTTCTGAAAGCGCGGCAGGTCGAGGTCAACCTGTGCGTGGACCAAACGAACGCCGGTTGCGGGCTTCATCTTCTCGCTCCAGGTGAGGGTGTCGCCGTAGCTGGGGCCGTGGCTCAGGTCCACATCCATGTAGAGGAGCTTTTCGCGGGTGATGAGCGTGGGGTCGAGCCAGGCGCAGGCGGTCAGCTCGTCCCACAGGTAGTAGCGACGCTGGCTCCATGCGGCGATGTAGCGCGCGGTGGGCGTGCTGGATTTGGCAATCTCGTCGAGCATCTGCTGGGTGAAGGGCGCCTTGATGGAGACATCGACGGTGGTGGCGTCGATGCGAGGCCACGCGGCGTGCAAGACGATGTGCGCGGCCTCGGGATCGAACCAGAAGTTGAACTCGTGGCGCGGGTCGGAGGCGAACTCCGGGTCGTCGCTTTGCGGGGTGAGGCTGCCGCCCATCAGCACAATGCCCTGGGTGAGCGAGGCGAACTCCGGGTCGATGGCGATGGCCAGAGCGATGTTGGTCAGCGGGCCTGCGGCGTAGATGGTGACCTGATGCGGATGGGCGCGCACCTGGCGGATGAGGAAGTGGGCGGCGTCTTCATCGATGGCCTTGATTGAGGGCATTCCTTCGGGCATAGGCGGAATGTCATTGGGCCCATGCGCGTGGGACTTGACAGGGGGGGCAGGGACGCCGGGCATCTGCTCCGTGGAGAGGCTTTGACCCCATGCGCCAAGCCACTCTTGCTTGCCGTCGAGCGCGGCGGAGAGACGGGTCTCCTCCTGGGTGCGGACCAGCGGGAAAACCGCGCCACGGGCCACGGGAATGTTGGCGTGGCCGGTCAGCTCCAGCATGCGCAGGGTGTGGAGGGTCTCCTCGTCGCGCCAGGCGTCGCCGGTAACGATGGTGATGCCCAGCACTTCAACCTGAGGCGACTGAAGCAACGCCAGCATGGACATCTGATCGGAGCCGCCGGGGCCTCCACCGTCCTGATCGATGAGCACCAGTCGTTTTTGCGCGGTGCAGAGGGTGGTGGCGAGGGCCAACAGAAGCAGAATGATTTTGGTTTTCATGGTTTAGATATTGTGGCATACCCGCTGCCTGCACGGGTACACAGGGGCTCGATACCGAGACTAGCAATTTAGCAAATTAAATTCAAGCTAACGACGGAAGCGGCCACGATCGCCAGAGCTCCGTCCGCGATCCCCTGAGCTTCGGCCACGATCGCCAAAGCTGCGTGGCTTGAGGGGCGGGGTGACGGGCAGGTCAGTTTTGCCTGCCGGGTAGACGGCGAGGAAACGCTCCATGCCTTCGCCATTGCTGGCTGTCTCCACACCTTCGATGCCGCGAAAGGCCATATGCAGCAGGCGGCGCTCGCGGCTGTTCATGTGCGGAAAAGCGTAAGGAACGCCGGAGCGGATCACCTTTTCCGCTGTAGTTTCAGCGGTCAGGCGCAGCTCCGCCTCGCGCAGCGCCTTGAAGTTGGCAGCGTCAAAGCTGACCAGGTCGCCCTCGCGCTGGTCGAGACGGAGAATCTGCGCGGCGATGGTCTCCAGAGCCAGCAACAGTTCGCCGTTGTGCTGGGTAGCCAGCTGCACGTCCGGCCCGGCCAGTTCAACGCAGAGGGCGGCAGACTGGCTCTCGGCATCCTGCGCGCCGTCGCCGGCCATGATTTTGTACTTGAGGCGCAGACCACCGAGCTTGTTCAGGGTGGCGAGGAATCCGGCAATCTTCTGGGCGGCTTGTTGCAGGTCGTCGATAGGCATAACAAAACAGTATCGCAGAGTCGGGCGGGGGATGGAAAACGAGGGTAGCCGGGAGGTTCCGCAGCAATGGACTGGCAGGGCTGCCGGTTTGGGGCGATAATCATTGCATGGCTACTCTGCCCACTTCCGAAGACCTCTGGACCGTGCGGGAATACCTCTCCACGAGTTGGAGCCCGGACCGCGAATTTGTAAATGGGCGGATCGAGGAGCGGAACTTGGGCGAGAAAGAGCATTCCATCATCCAGCGGTTCCTCACGGTTCTTTTTGCCCTGAAACGGGCCGAGTGGGGCGTCGAAGTCTTTCCCGAATTGCGCACGCAGACTGCGGCCAGAAACTTCCGCGTACCGGATGTACTTGTTGTGCGCGCGGGGGAATCCTTTGAACGCTACGTTACCCGGCCGCCGCTGATCGCCGTTGAGATTCTTTCGCCGGAAGATACACTGCGCGCCATGCAAGGGAAAGCCGCTGAGTATCGCCGCTTCGGCGTTGAGAATGTCTGGATAATCGACCCGGAGCCGCGCATTGCTTACCGGTACACCACCGCCGGACTGGAAGAAGTGCATAGCGGCGAACTCACGGTGCCGGGAACGCCGATCCGGGTGGTACTGAGCGAGCTGTTTGCTGAGCTGGACCGGGCGTAATCAAAGAACAGATCACGATTTGTACTCTCAGCCCTCCCGCACCTTGGGCGCCAGGTACTCGGGGCCGACGGGGTCGGTGATGGAGTCCTCGACAATGCAGTCGATTTCGGCCATGGCGCTGGCATCGAGCTTCCAGCCCAGCACGCCGCTGACGGCGTCGAGCTGGTCAGGGCTTCGCGCGCCCCACAGGGCTACGCTGACTCCGGGGCGGTCAAGCACCCAGCGGACGGCCAGCTCCAGCACGGACTTGCCGTAGCGCTCCTTTGCGAAGGCGGCCAACCGCTCAACGGCGGTGATGTACTGCGAGAAGCGCGGCTCGTGGAACTTTGGATCGACGCTGCGAATATCGCCTTTGTCGAAGCTCATGCCGCGTGTGACCCGGCCCCCAAGCAGACTGCGGCAGAGCGAGCTGTACGTGAGAATGGCGACATGGTGGTCCGCGCACCACGTCAAAAGATTTTCGTCGTGCGCGCCGCACTCGATTCCGCGCTCGAAGAGGTTGTAGGGCGGCTGGTTGGAGGCCAGCCGTGCCACGGAGCGAAACGCATCCATCTGCGCGGTGTTGAAGTTGCTGACGCCAAGCGCGCGCACCTTGCCCTGGCGCTTGAACTCGGCCAGTTGCGCGGCAGTTTCGGAGATGGGCGTCTGCGTATCCGGCCAATGCACCTGGTAGAGGTCAATGTAGTCCGTGCCCAGGCGGCGCAGGCTGTCTTCCAGTTCGATACGCAGACGCGGCGTGGACGAGTTGGCGTAAACGCCGCGCTCGTTCCACTCGAGGCCCACCTTGGTGGCGATGTAGAAATCCTCGCGGCGGCCATGAGCGCGGATGGCCTTGCCCACGATCTCCTCCGCGCGGCCGTGTCCGTAGATGGGCGCGGTGTCGATGAGGTTGATGCCACGCTCAAGGGCGCCGAGGCAGGTGGCGACGGCCACCTCGTCGGGAACCGCGCCCCAATCCAATCCGCCAATGGCCCAGGTGCCGAGGCCGATGCGGGAAACTTTTACGCCGGCAATGGTAGTTGTCTCCATGCACAATATCTTATAAGGAACAGGGAACAGGGAATAGGGAATAGAAAACCGGACCTCAATCTACAGATGCTTCAATCCGAGTGTCTGCTGCTGATTGGGCGCTCGGATGATACCTTGAGCAAAGACGATTTATCGGGCGCTAGTCAGCTTCTTTTTAAGAAGATTTCAGGTTATTCAAATGCGCAGGCTCATCCAATTTCTTCTGCTGGTTGTGCCGCTCGCGGCGGCGCTGACCCATGCGCAGGGCGGTCCTCCTTTTATTACCGATGACCCCGGCACGCCCGGCAACCGGCAATGGGAGATCAACGTGGGCTTTATCGGCAACCACAATCCGGCCCATGCCAGCTATCAGTTGCCGAACATCGACATCAACTACGGCTGGGGCGACCGGATTCAGTTGATGTATTCGCCCTATTTGGCCGCAGCCACCGACGAGAACAACACCACCCGTACCGGCCTGGGCGAGTCGGTCTTTGGCGTCAAGTGGCGCTACTTTGAGCATCACCGCGCCGGTGAGCCGAAGTCCGATGAAAACATGAATTTCTCGCTGGGCACCTATCCTCAGGTCACCCTCAACAACCCCACCAGCGTGGTGCAGCGCGGGATTGTGGAGCCGGGGCCGCAGTATTATTTGCCGGCGGAGTTCACGGCCAAATGGGGACCTATCGACTTCAACGGCGAGGTGGGACGATGGATCGGCAACCACAACGTGCCCGACCGCTGGGGGCGCGGACTGATTGTGGGCCACGAATTCAGCGAACGGCTGGAGCTGTACGGGGAGATCTACGACCTGCAGGACATCAGCCGCATGGGCACAGCGCCCAAGCAGCGCGAGCTGACGGTGGACGTGGGCGGGCGGCAGACGCTGGACCGCAAAGGGCATCTGCGATTGCTGTTCATGGGAGGACGGGGCATCCAGGCGGTGACCCGGCAGAACAGCGAACAGGATTGGACTGCCTACGTGGGCGTACAAATTCTATTCGGCCCTAAAGAGGCTTCAGACAAAAAGTGATGCGAGCCATACGCTCGCGGAAGAAGAAGAGTGTTCAGCTCGCAGGATGCTTTCCGGCCCGTTGAGGAAAAATTAAAATACAGGCAATCACCAGAACGACCAGCGCGCCGGAAGCGTTATAGCGGCTCAAATTGAGGCCGCCATCCGCCAGAGGCTTATCCAGAAAATCGCCCACGACGGCGCCCAGCGGCCGCGTCAAAATAAACGCCACCCAAAAGAGAGCGGTCTTGGAAATCTTTGTCCAGAAGTGGCAGGCCGCCACGATAGCAAGAAGCGAGCCGAAGATTACCGCCGCCCAGCCATAGCCCAGATCCATGCTGTCCGCAGTCCAATCGCCGAGCGCGGTTCCGAGGGTCTGAGAAAACATGATGGTTACCCAGTAGAACATTTCCACCTTGGGTGTGCTGACGGTCGAGACCGAGATCGATCCCTGTGACCAGTACCACACGCCCAGCGAAGTCATGAGCAGAACGAATAAAGTCAGGCTGCCGCCCGTGTAGCCAATGCCGAGGGAGCGGTCGGCAAAGTCAGCCATCGTGGTTCCAACCGTGGTGGTGGCGATGATGGTGATCCAGTAGAAAAACGGATGGAATCGCTTCGCTGTGATCTGCACGGCAACGGCGACAAAAAAGATCGCGGCAAAGATCGCTGTGCCGATAAGGTAGCCCAGATTCATCGACATGGTGACCGCATCGCCGCCGGTTTCGCCCAGGGTGGTGCAGAAGATTTTGATGACCCAGAAGATGAGCGTGACCTGGGGAACCTTGCTAAACTGGCTTTCGCTCGCCGTGTCGGCTTGGTGTGTTGCTAATGGCATGAAGTCCTTCGGAGAACACAGAAAGTATAGGCGCTGATGTTCTGGTTGACGGTTGCAACGAATCAATTGTTGCAGATGTGTTCGATGAATATGCAGATTAGCCGCGCGCTGTTCTTAGGGCCGGAAGTAAGAGGTACGGAGCCAGATTGGCAGGTTCTGCCAACTGTCCTGGCGGTGACCCGGCAAAACAGCGAGCCTAACTGGATTGCCTATGTGGGCGTACAGATCTTGCTGGGGCCGAAAGGGTCTGCCGCGGGGAGCGACGAGAGATAAAACAAGATTGGGACTTTGGATTCAGGGCGATTCTGCGCAGCTTCGCGGATTAGTTTCCGTTTTGCCGGCAAACCACCCTGAATCAGCGCCACTTGTTAGTGGCTACGCGCACGGCTGTTCTTAGCGTTTGCCACCCTTGCCGCCGGTTACATGGCCGCGCCCATCGCGCACTTCATTTCCTTTGAAGTTGGAAACTTTATCGAGACGATTGCCCGGCGCGGCTTTCTCACCGCGTTGCGGAGTTGCGCCTTTATAGCCGTGATTGGGATGAAAGTTGTTATTCACGTGGCCTTGGAAGTTGTCATGGCCATGAAACCAAGGGCCAGTGCCAATGAAGACACCGCCCGTAAACCATTCGGGGCCATAGTAGCCGTAGGGAGCACAGCCATAAGGAGCGGCATCATAATAGCCATAGGGGCAATCGGGCGCCGCACCAATCTCCACGGCAATCTGAGCCGTTGCTTTAGGAGCGGCTACCATCAGGAAGCATCCAGCAACAGCGGTTAGCACAACAAGTTTGAATCCAGTCATAATTTCTCCTTAATCTTGAGGGGGCATATCTAGCACCCCAGGCTGTTCACGCTAACGGCCTTGATCCTTATCGTCTGAGCAAAAGGAACCGCATGCAATTCGGGAAACAGCTCGCGAGCGGGATCGGCGTAAGGGCCCGGAGCACGAACGACCCGAAAGTTGAATCCCGACCGACCGCACCCCCACTCGCCGCACGCCGCCCCGGTGGTGTATCGTTCCATTCGTATGGAACACACACAGAGCAACGCCCCGCATCCCGCGCCCGAGGCTGAAGAAATCTACCGGCGCTGGATTCAGTTTCTTGATGAGGAGTTCACCCGCCACCATGCGCCGGACCTGCGCGCGGAAATTGTGCGCGACCAGCTGATCCAGCTCTACCTGGGACGCCCGCACGGCGGCAAGCTGAACCTGACGCTGACCAGCGAACTGCCGGGCAATGTGCTCTCGCTCTCGTTGGACCCGGACAACGTGACCCTGGAGGCGGAGCACTTTGCCGACGCCGACCCGGAGAAGTATGCCCAGCGCAAGCCGCTGCTGTGGTTCTGGCAGATGTTCGACCGCTCACCTATCGGGACCAATCACTGGCTGGGGGTGCGCTTCCGCGCGATGCTGGGCCGCCACCTCTTTGCCCGCATCGGCGCAGGCGTGAAAATCTTCCACGGCGTGGAGCTGACCTTCGGCTACAACCTGGCCTTAGAGGAGGGCGCGGTCATCCGCCATCACGCAATGTTGAACGACCGCGGCGGCATCACTATCGGCAAGGGCGCAGTCATCGGTTCCTTCGCTCGCATCTATTCGCACAGCCACGCCGCCCATGACTACGGCGAGGTCACGCTGCAGCCTACCGTCATCGGTCCCGCGGCCAGGGTTGCCAGCCACGCCATCGTGCTGGCCGGACAGCGCATCGCCGCTGGAGAACTGGTGGGCAGCTTCCCGGCGGAGCGGGAATAAAAAACAGGGAACAGGGAATAGGGAATAGGGAATAGGGAATAGGGAATAACCGCTCCAGCGAGCATAGATTGTTCCCGGCCAGAGGCGTGAATCTCTACGCCCCTCCATGCTAACCTGAGATTTCAGGCGTGGAGCGTCAATTTGCAATCCAGCGACATCATCATCGCCGTTTTTACCTTTGTTTTGCTACTTTTTTCACTCAGTGTGCATGAGTCCGCGCACGCCTGGACGGCCTCGCGGCTGGGCGACCAGACGGCCCGGATGCTGGGGCGCGTCTCGCTCAACCCCATGGACCACATAGATCCCATCGGCACCCTTCTGCTGCCCGCGCTGATGATCTTCGGGCCGCTCTTCGGGTTTAACTTTTTTGGAGGCTTTCTCTTCGGATGGGCAAAGCCCGTGCCGATTATCAGCCGCAACTTCCGCAACTTCAAGCGCGACGATATGCTGGTCAGCCTGGCCGGTCCGGCCTCGAACCTGCTGCTGGCCTTCATCTCCTTCCTGGGCCTGGCGGCCGTTTTCTTCTCCGTGAGCCATCTGCCCGAGGGGGTCAGCCCCTCGACTACCCAGCAATCGCTGGAGATACTCTGCAACCTGGCCATGCAACTCAACCTCACCCTGTGCATCTTCAACCTGCTTCCGATTCCTCCGCTGGACGGCAGCCACGTTCTCCGCAACGTTCTGCCCTACGGCGCAGTGCGGGTTTTCGACAGCATCACCGGGCCGCTCAGCTATATACTCCTCATCTTCGTGGGCCGCTTCGTGCTGGGAATCGTGATGACCCCGATCTTGAGACTTGCCTACGGCATACTGGCGCACATCTAAAGGCACAGAGCGTTGCGCCGCCTGCCGCTACAATAGAAGGAGCCGTTTTTTCGGGATTTTCCGGAAGCATGGCGATATTCTCCTGGCATCATTCCGGAATCGATCAACACCATGGCTGAATCAGTACCCACATCCTCCCGTCCTCGCGTTTTGAGCGGCATGCGCCCCACCGGCAAGCTGCACCTGGGCAACTACATGGGCGCGCTGGCCAACTGGGTCAAGCTGCAAGACCAGTATGAGTGCTACTTCTTCATCGCTGATCTGCACGCGCTGACGACCGACTACGCCGACACATCGAAGATTGCGCCCAACACGCTGGAAGTGGCTCTGGATTTTCTGGCCGCGGGACTCGATCCGAAGAAGTGCACAATCTTCGTGCAGAGCATGGTGAAGCAACACTATGAACTGCCACTGTTGCTGGGGATGATTACACCGCTTGGCTGGCTGGAGCGCGTGCCCAGTTACAAGGAGATGCAGGAGAACCTGGCCAACAAGGACCTGACCACTTACGGGTTCCTGGGCTACCCGGTGCTGATGGCGTCTGACATTCTGCTCTACCAGCCCGATTTTGTGCCTGTCGGGCAGGACCAGCAGGCGCACGTAGAGCTGACGCGCGAGGTGGCGCGGAGGTTCAACCAGTTTTACAAGCTGGACGGCGGCTCAAACAGTGGCGAGGTACTGCCGGAGCCAAAGGTGCTGCTGACTCCTTCGCCCAAGCTGCCCGGCACCGATGGGCGCAAAATGTCCAAGAGCTACGGCAACACGATTCAGTTGACCGACCCGGAGGATGTGGTTCGGCAGAAGCTGAAAACCATGGTGACCGATCCGGCGCGCGTTCGCCGCACCGATGCGGGCGACCCGGACAAATGCCCGGTGGGCGACCTGCACAAGGTCTTCTCGTCGCCCGAGACCATGGCCAAAGTCTATGATGGCTGCCGCTCGGCGGGAATTGGCTGCATCGAGTGCAAGGGTTGGGTGGCCGACAACCTGGTTCAGGTTTTGCAGCCCATTCAGGAGCGCCGCGCTGGTTTTTCCGAGGCGCAGGTCAAAGAGATTCTCAAGGACGGTTCCAACCACGCCCGCGCCCGCGCCGAGGAGACGATGCGGCAGGTGCGTTCGGCCATGCAGATGAGCCTGAGCGGCGAGAACGGCAAGTAAATGGCTGAAAAGGCAATTCCGTGGTGGCGAAAGGCGATCCAGATTGCGTTGGACGGACTTCGCTCCGGATTTGGCTTGTTTTCGAGGCCCGCAAAGCAAGAACTCGTCACAGAAACAATGATTTCAGGCAGTATCAGAGAGAACCGGGAAGAAGAACGAACCTTGACCGAGCCGTCCCCAAAAATTGTTGCTGTACCGGCGATTCCGGTCGAGCAGGCCGTTATAGTCGCGCAGGCGATTCCTGCCGAGCCAACTCTCGCCGCCGAACCGGTACAGGCCACGGGAAAAGGCCGCGACGCAAGCATAAGGGCCGAAAAGCCTGTCTCCGTGGTTGAAGAGGCAGAGAAAACAGAAATCGCACAGGAGGCCGTTCCAGAGCGAATTGAAGCGGCAGAGGCCAAACTGGAAGCCGAGCCAGTGGTCGAGCCGGAAATCGCGGAAACGCCCGAAACCGAAGCTGTGCAAGAGGCCGTACCGGAGCCGATGGAAGCGGCAGAATCCGAATCGGTGTCCGAGCCAGTGGTCGTGCCGGAAGTTGAGGAAACGCCCGAAACCAAAGTTGTCAATGAAGTTGCCGAGGAGCCGGTCGAAGAGCCTGAACCAGTGATCGAAGCTGAGCCGGAAGCTGCCGCCGAGCCTGATTCTGCTCCGGACATTGAGCCGGTTGCCCCGGTTGTCGAGCCGGAAGTTGCCCCCGAGCCTGATTCTGCTCCGGACATTGAGCCGGTTGCCCCGGTCGCCGAGCCGCCGCTCGAAGCCGAACCGTCAGCGGCAGCCGAGCCTGAGCCTCCGTCCGAGCCAGTCACCGTCCCGGTTCCAGACGCCAATGCAGTTCCCCAGCGAGCGCTTAAACCGCAGCCCAGCGCGGAGGAAAAGGAAGCCGCCCGGCTGGCCGCGCGGCAGAAAAAGCTGGATGAAGGCTCCGAGGAATCTCCTTTTTCGGTGATTGTGGGGCAGGTTTATGACGGCCCCATGGACCTGCTGCTGGACCTGATCCGCAAGCAGGACATCAACATCTACGACATCCCCATCGCCATTATCACCAGCCAGTTTCTGGCGTATGTCAATCAGCTCAAGGCCAGCGACGTGGACGTGGCGGGCGATTTCATCTACACCGCGTCGCTGCTGATCCACATCAAAAGCAAAATGCTGCTGCCGCACTCGGAGACAGGTCCCGAGGCAGCGGCCGAAGACCCACGTCGCGAGCTGGTGGAGCGTCTGCTGGAGCACGAGCGCTTCAAAAACGCCGCCCAGATGCTGCAACAGAAGCAGATGCTGGAGGCAGCCACTTGGTCCAATCCCGGCATGAGCGAGTTCAAGGACGATGAGGCCGCCGAGCCGGAGATCGCCGCCGATACCGTAGACCTGGTGCGCGTCTTCCGCGAGATTCTGGAGCGCGCCCGCAATCGCCCGGTGATCAACATTGAAGAGGATTCGGTTACCGTGGGTCAGATGATTCAGTTCCTTGCCCGACGCCTGACCATGGAAGACAGGCCGGTGGCCCTGCGCCGCCTGTTGAGCCACACGCGCAGCGAACGGGCGCTGATCGCCATGTTCCTGGCGCTGCTGGAGATGGTCCGCCTGCAGGCCATCCTGCTTCGCCAGGACCGCCAGTTCAGCGAGATCTTCATCAAGAAGCACAGCGGCTTTGACGCGGTGATGAACGAAGGCCTGGGCAACGCGCGGGATGATTGGCGGTAGGGCGATGTTATAACTTATGTTATAATAAAGCTGTACAGGAGGCCGAAAATGGCCACGACAGCAAAAATCATCGCCATCGGCAATTCCGCCGGCATCATTCTGCCGAAGGAGACTCTCGCACGGTTGAAAGTACAAAAGGGCGATACCGTCTGCCTCTCGGAGACTCCCTATGGTGCGCACCTGACCCCTTATGACGACCAATTCGTGCGCAAGCTGGAAGCTACTGAACGGGTCATGAGAAAGTACCGCGATGCGCTGCGGAAGCTGGCGGAGTGATGCAAGAGCCCTTGTGGATGGAAGCAGCCGATGCTGTGATTGCGCACGACCTTGAGCTTGCCGCGCACGGAGGCTCAATGGGCGTTCGGGACGCGGGACTGCTTGAATCCGCATTGGCCCGGCCCCAAAACATTCTGGCTAACGCAGAATCCGTGCCTTCCCTTGCTGCCCTTGCCGCCGCATATGCTTTTGGCATCTCATCGAATCATCCGTTTGTCGATGGGAACAAGCGCACAGCCTTTCTGGTTTCATTTGCGTTTCTTGATGTAAACGGTCTTGAAGTGACTGCCAGCCAAGAAGATGCGTTCCTCACCGTTCTCGGTCTCGCCGCCGGTGAAATCACCGAGGACCAGCTCGCCCTGTGGTTTGAGCGAAATACGGCTCCTCGCTGACCCGCCAGCCGCGATTTTAACCGTCCTTTAATATTCTCCTTTTCCGAGCATGTGCCCAGCCGGTATAAAATGGCTTTGTTGGCCCGCTTCCCTGCTGGCTTTGCAAACAACTGTGCGAAAAACGTGGTTGTTGGGGTTATATGGACGCCATTTTAACCGGCTCTGCGCTCTCCCGCCTCCAGCCATCCCCTTTGTATTTATATAGTTATGCCGTTGCTCCCCCTCGACTTTGGAGGCCCCGGCGTCTCCGGAATCTCTCCGGGCGCATGGGTGACATCTGATGGCTGATCCGGCAACCGCCGAGCAAGCACCGCCCTCCAAAGGATCGCGGCTTGAAAGCCACATGACCCGGCGACCCGGCGCCAAGAGCATCACGCTGTTTCTGGTGGCTGTGGCGGGCGGCCTGTGCTTCATTGCATTTCACGTAGCCTGGGACATGAAAACGGTCACTGTCACCAGCATCTGGCCCTATCTTCTGCTGGCCCTGGCGTTGCTGATTGCCCTGAGCTTCGAATTTGTGAATGGCTTTCACGATACGGCCAACGCAGTGGCTGCGGTTATCTATACGCACTCGATGGAACCCATCAACGCGGTGGTTTTGTCAGGGTTCTGCAATCTGGCCGGCGTGCTCTTCTCCTCTGGTGCGGTAGCTTTTGCCATCATCACGCTGCTGCCGGTGGATCTGATTCTTCAGGTCAGTTCGGGCTCCGGCTACGCCATGGTCTTTGCGCTGTTGATTGCGGCCATTCTCTGGAATCTGGGCACATGGTGGCTGGGGTTGCCGGCCTCCAGCTCGCACACCATGGTCGGCTCGATTATCGGCGTGGGCATCGCCAACCAACTGTTCAACCCCCACGTCGGAGCCTCCGGCGTGGATTGGGAGCAGGCCATCAAGGTTCTGAAGGCGCTGTTGTTTTCGCCGCTGGTTGGTTTTTTCCTTGCTGCTCTGCTCATGCTGCTCTCCAAGGCACTCTTCCGCTACCCTGCCCTTTACGAAGCGCCCAAGGACAAGCAGCCGCCGCCGTGGCCCATCCGCACCCTAATGGTGCTCACCTGCACCGGCGTCAGCTTCTTCCACGGCTCCAATGACGGGCAAAAAGGGATGGGCCTGATCATGCTGATTCTCATCGGCACGGTGCCCACAGCATATGCCCTCAATCACGCCGTCACCGCCAATGACATTCAGCAGTTCATCGCCGCCTCCGAGCAAGTCGGACACATTCTCGACCGCCATGTATCGCAGAGCAGCAAACTCAGTTCCAACGCCCGCGCCGAGGTTACAGAATATATCCGCACCCAAAAATTGCAACCGGATTCAATTCTGGCGTTGCGAGAATTAGTTGGGGACGTGGAACACACAGTGGGGCAGTACAAGATTTTCAAGGACATCCCGGCGCAGGAGCAAACGATCGTCCGCAACGACATGTATGTGACGGGCGAGGCGCTTCGGTTGATACAGAAGAACGACATTCGATGGGTGAAAGAGAAGAAGGCGCCGGTGTTCAACAAGGATGAAAGCGCGGCCCTCGCTAACTACGAAAGCAAGCTGGATAAGTCCACCAGGTTCATCCCCAACTGGGTCAAAGTAGCCGTGGCCCTGGCCCTTGGACTGGGGACGATGGTGGGCTGGAAGCGCGTGGTGATCACGGTGGGCGAAAAGATTGGCAAGGATCACATGACCTATGCGCAGGGCGCTTGCGCAGGACTGGTGACCATGGGCACGATCTTCGCCGCCGACAAATTCGGCCTGCCGGTTTCCACCACGCACATTCTCAGTTCCGGCGTGGCTGGCACCATGGCGGCCAACGGCAGCGGCCTGCGCATGTCCACAATTCGCAGCATCGCGGCGGTGTGGGTCTTCACGCTGCCGGCGGCGGCGCTGCTCTCCGGCCTGCTTTACTGGCTCTTCCGCTCGATTTCCTGAGTGGTTTCGGGGCAAAAAAGCTGAGGCATTCTCCCGCGCGGGAGAATGCCTCAGCTTTATTTACGCAACTTACTTCTTCTTGAGCTTCATTAACTCAACGGCCTTCTGCGCGATGTGCTCGGCGCTGACTTCCAGCTCCTTGACCATCTCCCAGGGCGAGCCGGAGTCGCCGAAGCGATCCTTCACGCCGATGGCTGCGGTGATCAGGGGCTTGCCGTAGAGCTGCTTGCTTTCCGTGAGCAGGCCGCTGACGCGCCACGCCAGTGCGCCGATCTGATGTTCTTCGGCGGTGATCACCACGCCGGTATCCGCGGCGGCGCGAATCACAGCTTCAGCGTCGATGGGCTTGAGGGTGTGCAGGTTTAGAACACGCGTCTCGTAGCCGAAGTCCTGCTTCAGGATGCAGGCTGCGCGCATCGCCTCGGGGACCATGGGTCCGCAGGCGATGATGCTCAGGTCCTCCGACTCGTTTTTATAGCCGGATGCCAGACAAGTCTCGAAGGCGTCGGCGAAGTTGGCCGCATCCTTGCGCAGGCGAATCACGTTGGCCTTGCCAAAGACAAACGGCGTCTCCGGATGGGTGACGACGGGCGTGGCCTCGCGGGCAAAGCGAATATACTTTGGCCCCACGTGCTTGAGCAGCAGATAATCGGTAGCCTTGCGGGTCTCTTCCACGTCGCAGGGCACGACGACGGACATATTAGGCAGGCCTTGCATGGCGAAGAGATCTTCGAGGGCCTGATGGGTTGCGCCGTCGGGTCCGACAGAAACGCCGCCATGAGCGCCGGCAACCAGGACGTTGAAGTTTCCGTAGCAGATGGAGACGCGGAGTTGATCCAGATTGCGCGCGGACATGAAGGTGGCATAACTGCCCAGCACCGGCAGCTTGCCTTCACGGGCAAATCCAGCGGCAGCTGAGGTGGCCGATTGCTCGGCGATTCCCATGCTGATCCAGCGCTTGGCGCGCTCTGGCTTGCCAGTGTAGAAATCGCTGATGGTGATGGAGCCGGAGATGTCCAGCCCCAGGCAGACGATGCGCTCATCGTCGCCATTGACCGCCAAAGATTTGCCGAAGCCTTTGCGGGTGGGCTCCATTTTGACCTTCATAGAGTCGCCCGCGTTCCACCAGAAGTTGCGGGAGAATTTTGGCATTTTGGCTTCCAGCTCGCGATCCTGCTCTGCCTGGTAGTTTTTCGCGTGATCCAGCAGCTTCTGTACGGGAATGCGCTCTGTCAGGCCCATCTCCTTCAGGGCCGCGTCCAGCTCCACGCGGTTCGGCGGTTTGCCGTGCCAGCCAGCCACATTCTCCATGAAGCTGACGCCCTTGCCCTTGATGGTGTCGGCCAGAATGACCACCGGCTTGCCTACAATTGTTTTGGCTTTCTCAAAGGCATCCACCAACTGCTTCATGTCGTGGCCGTCAATGCGCAGCACCTCCCAGCCAAAGCTCTTGTATTTGGCGTCCAGCGGCTCGACTTCCATCACGTCTTTTACAAAGCCGTCAATCTGCAGGCGATTGACGTCGATGACGGCGATGATGTTGTCGAGCTTGTAGTGGGCGGCCTCCATGGCGGCTTCCCAGACCTGGCCCTCCTGCTGTTCGCCGTCGCCCATCAGGCAGAAAATTTTGTGCTTCTTGCCGTCCAGCCGGGCGGAGAGCGCCATGCCGACAGCAATGCTCAGGCCCTGCCCCAGCGAACCCGAGGAGACCTCGACGCCGGGCAACTTCAGCCAATGCGGGTGGCCTTGAAAGCGCGAGTGAAGCTTGCGCAGGGTCACCACATCGTTGATGTCGCAGAAACCCGCATAGCCAAGGCCGACATAAAGAGCCGGCGCCTTGTGGCCGGCGGACCAGAGGATGCGGTCGCGGTCAGGCCAGTTGGGATTTTTGGGATCGTGCTGAGCAACATGCAAGTACAGCGCGGCGACGATGTCCATGATCGAGAGGGTTCCGCCTGAGTGGCCCGAACCCGCCGCGCAAAGCTCGACAAGATCGTAGCCGCGCATCATGTTGGCGGCATCCTTGAGCTGTTCAATCGAATAATCCCGGATTATTTTTCCGGTGGCGGAATCTGTGAGGGCCATGGCCTTCTCCTTTGCGAGGGAATCCCACCCGCGCTGCATCACATTTTACGCGGCGAGGATGGGACACCAGGCGAATCAGTTAGAGATTTTGCTTCGTCCACTTGTCGAGGCGTTCAAGCGCCTGTTGCAGGTTCTCCATCGAGTTGGCCACGCTGAAGCGCAGATAGCCCTCGCCGAATTCGCCGAATGCGGTGCCGGAAAGCGCCGCCACGCCAGCCTGATCGAGCAGCGCGTCGGCCAGCGGCTTGGACTTCCACCCCGTCCTGGTGATGTTGGGGAAGACGTAGAATGCGCCCTTGGGCTGGCGGCAACTGAAGCCCTTGATCTTGTTCAGCCCGGCGACAAAGAATTCGCTGCGCTTCTTGAACTCGGCGCACATGTGCGTGACGGCACTCTGATCTCCGCGCAACGCCTCGACGCCCGCGATCTGGGTAAAGCTGGCGGTGCAGGAGTTGGAGTTGGTCATCAGGCGGGTCATGTGCGTGGCCAGATCGGGGCGCATGACGCCGTAGCCCATGCGCCAGCCGGTCATGGCATAGGTTTTGGAGAAGCCATCGAGAAGGATGGTGCGCTCCCTCATGCTGGGGATCGACGCAATCGAGAAGTGCTCGCCTTCAAAGAGCAGGCGGCTGTAGATTTCGTCCGAAAGCACCAGGATATTGCGGTCGCCGATAATTTTGGCCACTTGCTCCACGTCCGCGCGCGGCATGACGCCGCCGGTGGGATTCTGCGGAGAATTGATGATGATGAGCTTGGTGCGGTCGGTGATCAGCGCGGGCAGATCGTTCACGTCCAGCGTGAAATCGCGCTCCTCGCGGAGTTGGATGGGAACAGCCTTGCCTCCCATGTAGTTGATCATCGATTCGTAGATGGGGAATCCGGGATTCGGATAGATCACCTCATCGCCTTCATCGATCAGCGCCAGGATAGCGTAGAACATGATGGGCTTACCGCCGGGAACGACCACCACTTCCTCGGGGGTGACCGTAATGCCGCGCGTGCTGCCGATGTATTCGGCAATGGCCTGGCGCAACTCGGGCAGGCCGGCGGAGGGACCGTAGTGGGTCCAGCCTTTGTGCAGAGCATCCACGGCCGCTTCCACCACATTGGAGGGCGTGTCGAAATCGGGCTCGCCGATTTCCAGGTGAATGATGCTCTTGCCCTGGCGCTCCAGCGCCTTGGCCTTGTTCAACACTTCAAAGGCGGTTTCAGTGCCTAATCTCGCCATGCGGCGAGCTAAACGCAATTCGTATTGAGAAGAAGGTGCCATGATGGCGGATGCTCCTGTGCTCCGGTTTTACCGGTAAACTGTGGCGACTGCGTGGTTCCGTTCACGTTGATATTAACCAGGCGGTATTGCAGATGGCCGCGTTGCGAGACGGAACCCATCCTATAATGAAATCTACTTGAGGCTCACAGCAGAAAGGAATACGATTTATATGATACTTTTGTGTATTTTCAGAACTCTTTTAGGTCACAAATGGCAGACACAGTAGATATTACCAAGCTCCTCGATCCCATCGGATGGCGCATTCTGGCCGAACTCCAGGAGGATGCGCGCATTCACTTTTCGGAGCTGGGCCGGCGGGTCGGCCTCTCGACGCCGGCTGTCATCGAGCGGGTTCACCGCATGGAAGAGGCTGGAATTATCACCGGATACCGCGTCGAGATCGACCGCCAAAAGGTGGGGCGACCCGTCTGCGCCTTTATTCGCGTTCGCGTCGGCGGGGATTCGATTACACGCGTCATTGCCCTGGCCCGCGAGATGCCTGAGGTCCAGGAATGTCACCACATCGCCGGAGAAGACACATTCCTGCTCAAGGTCTTCGTGCCCACGTCCGAGGCCCTGGAAACAATCATCAAAAAGTTCATGCCCTATGTCGCAACCACCACGATGATCGTCTTTTCCACGCCGGTTACCCGGCGAAACCTTGAGCCCCTGGAGTAGGCCGCGCTGCCTCCAGCGCGAACGGGTGCTGAAATGGGCAGGGTTTGTTACTGTTGACCCATGGCCATAACTGCTGTTGAATCCAATGTGACAAATTGCGACCTGGAATCCCTGGCTGCTGAAGTGGTGGAGCTGGCCATGAAAGCCGGCGCCAGCGACGCCGAGTCCGTGGCGCGCGAGGGCGACGAGTTCAGCGTGAACGTACGCATGGGCCAGGTGGAGACGCTCAAGGAATCCGGCTCGCGCGGTCTCGGCCTGCGGGTTTTTCTGGGCAAGAGGTCGGCCTCGACCTCCACCAGCGACCTGACCCCGGAGGGAATTCGCCAACTGGTGGAGGGCGCGCTGGCTCTGGCCAAAGTGACCGAAGAAGATCCCTTCAGCGGGTTGCCGGAAAGGAGCGAATTCGGCTCGCTCTCCGGTGACCTGCATTTATATCACAAAGACGTGTATTCGCTTCCAGCTGCGGAGCGGATCGAATGGGCGCGAAGGGCGGAGGCGGCGGCGCTCGCGGCAGACCCGCGCATCACCAACTCCGACGGCGGCAGCTTTGAAGCAGCCACGGGAAGCAAGGTGCTGGCCAACTCGCGCGGCTTCGTGGGCGGCTACCGCTCCAGTTATGCCGGGGTCTCGGTGGCGCCGCTGGCGGTGGACGTGGACGGCTCGATGCAGCGCGACGGCTGGTGGTCCGGCGCGCGCAGGCTTGCAGACCTGGAATCGCCCGAGGCTATTGGCAAAGAGGCGGCGCGGCGGACGCTTCGCCGGCTGGGCGCGCGGCGCGTTCCCACGCAGCAAGTTCCGATTGTCTTTGCGCGGGAGGTGGCCGGCTCGCTGGTGGGCTCGGTCTTCGAGGCGGCATCGGGTGACGCAATCTGGCGCAGTGCTTCTTTCCTGGCCGGCAAGCTGGGCGAGCAGATCGCCGCGCCAGGCTTGACGATTATCGACGACAACACCATGATGCTACCCACGGGAATGGGCGGCTTCGGAACGTCACCCTTCGACGGCGAAGGGCTGCCCTCGCAGCGCACGGTGGTGGTGGAGAATGGCGTGCTGCGCAACTACCTGCTGAACACCTACACGGCGCGCAAGCTGGGGATGAAGTCCACGCATAACGCCTCGCGCGGACTGGCCGGCACGCCGGGCATCGGCTGCGGCAACCTTTATCTGGAGCCGGGAGCGCTGACTCCAGAGCAGATGATCGCGGAGATTCCCGCCGGGCTCTACGTCACCAGCCTGATGGGTTTCGGCGTCAACGTGGTCACGGGCGACTACTCGCAAGGCGCCACCGGCTTGTGGATTGAGAACGGCCAGCTCACCCACGCCGTCGAAGAGGTGACCATCGCTGGCAACCTGGCCGAGATGCTGCGCAACGTGATAGCCATCGGCAACGATCTGGAGTTCAGGGGCGCGGTGGCCTCGCCCACGTTGCGCATTGACGGCATGATGATTGCGGGGAGTTAGCGGAGTTTGAGTGGAATGGGAGCTTCTAAGCAGAGTTCCGAGATTGCAATGCAGCAGATTGGCTTCGACCCGGCCGACGCCAAGGCGGCGTTGACGCAACTGCCAGCGAGTTCTGCGGTCTTTGCACTCTATGGCGCGGAGGCGCACGCCGAGCCTTACATCGGCCGCACGCCTAACCTGCGCGGACGGCTGGAACGGTTGTTGCAGCCATCAGCAAAGTTCCCGCGCCGATTGCAGTTGGCCGGGCGCGTGCGGCAGATTCGCTGGCGGTTGACCGGCTCTGAGTTTGAGGCTCTTCTTGGGCAATTTACTCTTCTGGAGAAGATTTACGGCCCCAAATCCTTGGAACGGATGCACCTGGGCGCGCCGGCCTTTATTCGTTTCCTGGGAGGCAATCCTTACCCGCGCATCGCGGTGACGAATCACCCCAGCCAGCGCGAGGCAGAGTGGGCCTTCGGGCCGTTTCAGTCGCGCGCGGCGGCCGAGCGCTTTGCCGACGAGGCGCTCAAGCTCTTCCTGCTGCGCCGCTGCACGGAGGAGTTGGAGCCGAATCCCAGCCATCCCGGCTGCGTCTACTCTGAGATGAAGATGTGCCTTGCGCCCTGCTACAAGGGCTGCACGGAAGAGCGCTATGCGGAAGAGGCTGCTTCGGTAAAGCAGTTTCTGGCCACGCGCGGCGAGAGTAGGCTGGTCCAGCTTCGCACTCAGCGTGAGGAGGCTTCGACGAATCTCGACTTTGAGTCCGCCGCTGCCGTTCACACTCAGGTCCAGCGCGTGGAAGGCGTGCGCGCGCTGGCTGCCGAGCTGGTTCGTCCACTCTCGCAACTTCGGGCAGTCGTCCTGCAAGCCTCGGCCAATCCCGGCGAAGTTGCCGTCTTCCTTTATGAAAACGGACGACTCAGCGGCCCGGCAGGATTTTCGACGCTGGGCATGAGAATCCAGAACGAGCAATCCGGTTCCACGTCACTCTTTGCGCACCCCATGGCGATTGAGCCGATTCCCGAAGAAACAGGGAACAGGGAACAGGGATCAGGGATCAGTGAAGGCGAAGTCGCGGCAGAGGAAGCGCTATCGGAATCCACTGCGCCTGAAGTAACGGACGAAACAAGAGTTGCGTTGCCAACTAAAGCCGCTCGCGGCGTGCTCGAAGCGCGCATGGAGGCGGCGCTGGCCGAGTTGGCTCTGCCTTCCGGTTCTCCCTCGGCGACCCTCCGGCAGGGCCACCTCGCGTTGCTCAAGCGCTGGTACTACCGCGCGGAAGTCCGTCGCAGCGGCGAAATTTTCTTCGCCGACTCCGAAGGCCGCTGGCCGGTGAAAGCCATGCTGCGCGGCGTGGGGCGGGTCGCGGGAAAGATGCTGGCGGCCGGGAAGCCCTCCGAGTAATCTGATTGGAAAACCAGTGTCCGGGGCTGTTTAATGGGGAAAAACCGGATTATTCCGGCGGTTTTCAGAGGCCAAATCTCACCATGTGGGAGATTTGGGGCTGTGCGTTTTCCAAGCGGCATTGATTTCAAACGGGTTAAAAATAATCTGCAAAGCTTCAGGGGAAATTTATACCCCAGGGGGGTATAGGGGGGGGTGGGGGTCCCTGGTGGTACAGACCGGTCACATCCCTGACAAATCGGATCGAGGCTTGCCCACTCTTGTTCATACTGACATTGTGCATCCAATCAAGGAAATTATCTGCAAAAGCGAATCACTGCTCCTTAATCCGCCGCAGCCCCTTCCAGCTCCTCGCCGATGCGATGCAGCTTCATCACGCGCCATTGCAGGCGGTCGAAGAATAAATAAACAACAGGTGTAGTGAACAAGGTAAGCATCTGGGAGACGATGAGGCCGCCGACGATAGCGATGCCCAGCGGCTTGCGCAGTTCCGAGCCGACGCCCATGCCGATGGCCAGCGGCAATCCGCCGAAGAGCGCCGCCATGGTGGTCATCATGATGGGGCGGAAGCGCAGCAAGCAGGCCTGATAGATGGCCTCGACCGGCGGCAATCCCTGCTCGCGCTCGGCTTGCAGGGCAAAGTCAATCATCATGATGGCGTTCTTTTTGACAATGCCGATCAGCAGGATAACGCCGATCAGCGCGATGATGCTCAGGCTGGTTCCTGTCAGCATCAGCGCTAGAATCGCGCCCACGCCGGCGGGAGGAATCGTGGAGAGAATGGTGAGCGGGTGGATCAGACTTTCATAGAGAATGCCGAGGACGATGTAAACAGCAATCACCGCGGCCAGGATTAGCCACGGCATATTCTTCTTCGCGGTCTGAAAATCCTGCGCGGTTCCCTGGAAGGTAGCGTGGATGGATGAGGGCAAGTTCATCTCGCGCTGTACTTGTTCGAGGGCGGTGACGGCATCGCCCAGAGCCACATTGGGCGCCAGGTTGAAGGTGAGCGTAACGGCCGGATACTGGCCCTGGTGGTTGACCTGCAAGGCGGTGCGCTTTTGCTCAAAGTGAGCGATGGTAGAGAGCGGCACCATGGAACCGGTTGCGGGCAGAATTGGAAGCGCCGCGGATGATGACGTGGTTCTGGCGGCGCCGGCGGTAGCTCCGGCAACAGTTCCGGTCTTGACGTAGATGCCGTTGAGCGCGTCGGGACTGAGCTGGTACTGGGGGTCCACCTCCATCACCACGTAGTACTGGTTGAGCGCGGTGTACATGGTGGAGACTTCGCGCTGGCCGAAGGCGTCGTAGAGCACCTGGTCAATGGCGGCGGGGGTGATGCCAAGCCGTGATGCGGCGTCGCGATCAATAACCAGGTTGGCGGCCAGGCCCTGATTCTGCTGGTCTGAGTTGACGTCTCTCAGCTCCCGCATGGTTTTCATGCGGTCCAGCATCTGCGGCGCCCAGACACTCAGTTCATCCATGTTCTCGTCGGAGAGAGTGTATTGGTATTGCGCGGCGCCACCGCGGCCGCCGCTCTGAAATTCTTGCTGTACCTGGAGATAGAGAATGGCGCCAGGAATACTGGTAGTTTTCCTGCGCAGGCGGTTGACCACATCGTTGGCGGAGACGCGTCCGGGGCGCTCATTGAGCGGCTTCAGGGCAACAAACATATTGCCGATATTGGAACTGCCGCCGCCGGGCCCGCTGCCACCGACAAAGGCCGTCACCGTAGAAATGGCCGGATCGTCGAGAACCATTTGCGCCAGCTCACGCTGCTTGTCGCGCATAGCGGTAAAGCTGATGTCCTGTGCGGCCACAGTTCGGCCTCCCATGCGTCCGGTGTCTTGCTGCGGGAAGAAGTCCCAGGGCACGATGAAGAAGAGGTAGACGTTGAGAACAACCGTGCCAATGACTACGCCCAAAATCAGCCATTGGTGGCGCAGCACCCAGCGCAGGCCAGTGGCATATTCGTTGTGAAGCCACTGGAAGCCGCGCTCACTCAAGCGATAGATGGAACCGTGGCGGCTTTCATCGCGCGACTTGAGAAACTTGGCGCACAGCATGGGCGTAGCGGTCAGCGAGACCAGCATGGAGACCGCAACGGCCACCGACAAAGTAACAGCGAACTCACGGAAGAGCTTGCCCACGATGCCGCCCATCAACAGAATGGGAATGAAAACAGCGATCAGCGAGGTGCTCATGGACAGCACCGTGAATCCAATCTCTTTGGAGCCCTTCATGGCGGCCTCGAAGGGCTTCATGCCCATCTCGAGATAGCGGGTGATGTTCTCTATGACCACAATGGCGTCATCCACCACGAAGCCCGTGGCGACGGTGAGAGCCATGAGGGAGAGATTGTCGATGGTGTAGCCGACCAGGTACATGACGCCGAAGGTGCCCAGCAACGAGAGGGGCACGGCGATGGACGGAATGATGGTGGACCAGATCTCGCGTAAAAAGAGGAAGACCACCAGCACCACCAGCACCACGCTGATGAGAAGCGATATCTCCACGTCGCGCACGCTGGAGCGAATGGTGGTGGTGCGGTCGACGGCCACGTTGATGTTGATGGTGGGCGGAATGGACGCTTGCAGGCGTGGCATTTCGGCCATCACTGCGTCCACGGTGGAGATGACATTGGCGCCGGGAATCTTGAAGATGACAACCAGGATGGCGTCTTTCAACACGCCGCTGTGACCCGAAGTTTTGTTGCCTGATACGCCCGCGGTCAGTATGTTGGCGACGCCGTCTGAAACAGTCCCCAGGTCGGAGATGCGCACCGGCGCGCCGGTCTGCCGGTTATAGCCGGCGATGATGGGCGCGTAGTCGCCGGCATTGAAGATCTGGTCGTTATCGCTGATCTGCCAGCGATGATTTGCATCCTGAACTGCGCCCTTGGGGCGGTTGGCGTTGGCTCCGGCAAGCGCAGTGCGCACCGCCTCCAGGCCGACGCCGTTTGCGCCCAGTTGCATGGGGTTCAGCTCGACACGCACCGCGGGGCTGGAGCTGCCGCCCACGAAGACCTGGCCCACACCCTGAATCTGCGCGATCTTCTGCGACAGAATGGAGTCGGCCAAGTCGTAGATCTGCCGCTTGGTCACCACGTCGGAGGTCAGAGTGAGAATCAGAATCGGCGATTCGGCGGGATTGACCTTGCGGTAGCTGGGATTTTGCGGCAGGTAAGAGGGCAACTGACTGCGTGCCGCGTTGATGGAGGCCTGTACATCGCGGGCGGCGGCGTCGATGTTGCGATTGAGGTCGAATTGCATGGTGACCGAGGCCGAGCCCAGCGAACTCGACGAGGTCATTTGATTGACTCCGGCGATGCGCCCAAATTGCCGCTCGAGCGGCGTGGCCACAGATGAGGCCATAGTCTCCGGACTGGCGCCGGGCATACCCGCCCCCACGCCGATGACCGGGTAATCGACGTTGGGCAGCGAAGCCACGGGTAGCAGCGAATACCCTACCGAGCCAGCCAGCAACAGGGCCAGCGAGAGCAGCGATGTGGCCACCGGGCGCTGAATGAAGGGTGCGGAAAGATGCATTTTTTAGCCTCTAGCTCCTAGCTTCTAGCTGCTAGCTAAAAACCCGTGATCCATCAAGCTTTCTACTTACGCGTAGTTCAAAACTTCAATACTGTTGAATAGCCTCTTTACCAAAAGCTAAAAGCTAGGAGCTAGAGGCTAGAAGCTGTTTCCGGTTGCTGCTCGTGGACGTTAAGGTCGCGCGATTTCATGCGCTGTGCCAGCTTATCGAAATAGAGATAGATGACCGGCACGGTGTAAAGGGTGAGCATCTGGGAGAAGATCAGTCCGCCGACGATGGTGACGCCCAGCGGCATACGCAGCTCGGCGCCCACGCCTCCGCCCAGGGCCAGCGGCAAACCTCCCAGCATGGCGGCCATGGTGGTCATGATGATGGGCCGGAAACGCAACTGGCAGGCCTGGAAGATGGCAGCTTCGGCCGTCTTTCCCTCCAGGCGCTCGGCCTGCAAGGCAAAGTCGATCATCATAATCGCGTTCTTCTGCACGATGCCGATCAGCAGAATGATGCCGATCAGCGCAATCACGCTGAAATCTACGCGCGTGATGAGCAGGGCCAGCAGAGCGCCCACGCCGGCCGAGGGCAGCGAAGAGATGATGGTGATGGGGTGTATGTAGCTCTCATAGAGCACGCCCAGCACAATGTAGACGGTGACCAGCGCGGCCAGAATCAGCAGCGGCTCGTTAGCCAGCGAGGTCTGGAAGGCGGCCGCCGTGCCCTGAAAGCTGGCATTGATGGCGGCCGGCATCTGGATGCTCTTCTCGATGGAGTTGACGGCGGTGACGGCGTCGCCCAGAGCTTTGCCCGGGGCCAGGTTGAAGCTGACCACGGTAGAGGGAAACTGACCCTGATGGCCGATGGCGAGTTGCGCGGTGGATTGCTCCCAGTGGGCTACCATGCCCAGCGGGACTTGAGTGCCGTTGCCCGATTTGACGTAGAGATTATTAAGAACCGTGGGATCGGTCTGGAAGTTTTGCCCCACCTCCATCACCACATGGTACTGGTTCAACTGGGTGAAGATGGTGGAGACCTGGCGTTGGCCGAAGGCATCATAGAGGGTATTATCCACGTCGGCCATGGCGATGCCCAGCCGGGCGGCGGTGTCGCGGTCGATCACCAGCTTGGCGCCCAGGCCCTGGTCCTGCAGGTCGCTGGCCACATCGGTGACCACTTTTTCGTTTTTGAGTGCGTCCACCATCTTGTGCGTGTAAGTAGCCAGCTCGACCGGGTCCGGATCTTCGAGGGAGTACTGAAACTCAGTCCGGCTGACGCGGTCTTCAACGGTCAGGTCCTGAAGCGGTTGCAGGAAGAGTTGGATTCCTTCAACGCTCTGGAGCTTTGGCTGAATGCGGCGAATTACCTCGGTGGCGGAGATTTTGCGCTCCTCCAGCGGCTTCAGGTTGATCTGGATGCGGCCTGAGTTCAGCGTGGTATTGGTTCCGTCCACGCCTATAAACGAAGAGATGTTATCGACGGCGGGGTCCTGCAAGAGAAGTTCCACCAGCTTTTGCTGGCGCTCAGCCATGGAGGTGAAGCTGACCGTCTGCGGAGCCTCGCTGATGCCCAGAATCACGCCCGTATCCTGCACCGGGAAGAAGCCCTTGGGGATCACCACATAGAGCAACAAAGTGGCCACCAGCGTGCCGATGGTGACCATCAGCGTGATGAAGCGATAGCGCAAAACCACCTGCAATGTCCGCCCATACCAGGCGATGACGGAGTTGAAGACCTTCTCCGACCAATAGTAGAAGCGCGTCTGCTTGGCCACCGACTTGTCCTGCAGAATGCGCGAGCACATCATCGGCGTCAGCGTCAGCGACACCACGGCTGAAACCAGAATGGTGACCGCCAGGGTAATGGCGAACTCGCGGAAGAGCCTGCCCACCACGTCGCTCATGAACAGCAGCGGGATAAGCACCGCGATCAGTGAAACGGTCAGCGACATTATGGTGAAGCCGATCTGTTCGCTGCCCTTGAGCGCGGCTTGCATGGGGCTCAACCCATCTTCGATAAAGCGCGAGATGTTCTCGATCATCACGATGGCGTCGTCCACCACAAAGCCAGTGGAGATGGTGAGCGCCATCAGGGTAAGGTTGTTCAGGCTGTAGCCCAGCAAGTACATCACGCCGAAGGTGCCGATGATCGACAGCGGCACCGCGACCGAGGGGATGATGGTGGCCGCCAGATTGCGGAGGAAGAGGAAGATGACCATGACGACCAATGCGATGGTCAGCATCAGCTCGTATTCCACATCGCGGACGGAGGCGCGGATAGTGGTGGTGCGGTCGGTGAGTACCTTTACCTGCATGGAGGCCGGCAGAGCCGACTGCAACTGCGGCAGCAGCAGCTTGATGCGGTCCACCACGGCGATGATGTTGGCGCCCGGCTGGCGCTGGATATTAACGATGACCGCGGGCTGGCGGTCCATCCAGGCAGCCTGCTGGGAGTTTTCGGCGGCATCGACAATCACTGCCACGTCGGAGGCGCGTACCGCGGCCCCGTTGCGATAGGCCACAATGACCGGCTTGTAGTCGCCGCTGGAGAGCAACTGGTCATTGGCGCCGATGGTGTAGGACTGGCGGTCGCCGTTCAGCGTGCCCTTGGCCTGGTCCACGTTGGCTGCCGCCAGTGCGGTGCGCAGGTCTTCCAGGCTCAGGTTGTAGGCGGCCAGTTGGGCAGGGTTGGCCTGAATGCGCACGGAGGGCTTCTGCCCGCCGGCGATCGACACCAGTCCAACCCCGGTAACCTGCGAAATCTTCTGTGCGAGATTAGTGTCGGCCGCATCTTCGATCTTATCCAGAGGCAGCATGTCACTGGTGAGCGCCAGCGTCATGATGGGCGCATCAGCGGGGTTCACCTTGCTGTAGATGGGCGGGTTGGGCAGGTCGGCGGGTAAAAAGCTGCTGGCCGAATTGATCCCCTGCTGGACCTCCTGCTCGGCCACATCGATGTTCTCGTCGAGGTTGAATTCAAGAGTAATGACCGAGCCGCCGCCGCTGCTGACCGAGGTCATCTGTTTGAGTCCCGGCATCTGGCCGAACTGCCGCTCCAGAGGCGCGGTGACCGAGGAGGCCATGACCTCCGGCCCGCCGCCGGGATAGAAGGTGAGCACCTGGATGATGGGGTAATCCACCTCGGGCAGGGCGGAGACCGGCAACTGCTGGTAGCCCACAAAGCCAGAGAGCAGAATGGCCGCCATCAGCAGCGAGGTCGCCACCGGGCGCAGAATGAATGGCCGGGAAGGACTAAGGCTCACTGCTTGTTCCCCTTATCGGATTTTCCCTGGCCTGCGCCAGATTGCGCGCCGGGACTGGAAGCAGCGCCGGGAGCGGCGGATGGGCCGCTTCCAGCCTGGCTTGCCGCACCTTGCGCAGCTTTCTGCCCACCGCGCTGCCCGGCCACGCTGGCGGTCACATTCTGTCCGGGCTTCAGCCGATCGGCGCCGTCCACCACCACGCTCTGGCCGGGTTGCAGGCCATTGTCCAGAATGGTGATCTGTCCTTCCGCCAAAGCCACCTTCACCAGTTGGATTCTGGCGGTTCCATTGCCCTGCGCATCCGCATGATCGACCACCCACACAAACGAACCCTGATTGCCGGTCTGGAGAGCCGCCGAGGGCACCACCAGCGCGTTGGGCCGCTCTTCCATCACCAGATGAATGTTGACGAACTGGTTGGGGAAGAGCGCCTGGTCCTTGTTGTCGAAGACGGCCTTGAGCTTGCCGGTTCCGGTGGTGGTGTCGATCTGGTTATCGGCGGTGAGCAGGTAGCCGGTGGCCAACTTCTGCACGTCGTTCTGGTCGTAGGCATCCACAGACAGGCGCTTTTCCGCCGCCAGCTTGTGCAGCACCTGGGGAAGCTCATCCTCGGGCAGAGTAAAGTAAACCGCGATTGGCTGAAACTGATTGATAATAACCAGGTTAGTTGTGTTGGCGGTGATAATGTTGCCGGGGTCCACCAGGCGCAGGCCGATTTTACCGCTGATGGGAGATTTGATGGTGCACCATTCGAGCTGCAACTGGGCGGTCTCAATGACTGCCTTGTCGGCCTCGATGGCGCCCATGTACTGGCCCTGCGCAGCCTCATCGGCTTGCATGACCTCCTTGGAGGTCACGCCCGCGTCATAGAGCGCCTTGTAGCGGGCAAACTCCGCCTGCGCGTTCATCAGTAGCGCCTGATCGTGCGCCAGGGTACCCTTGGCCTGGTCCAGCGCTGCCCGGTAAGGCCTGGGGTCGATCACCAAAATGGTCTGGCCCTGCTTGACCTGCTGGCCCTCGGTGAACTTGACCGGTTCCAGTTCGCCGCTGACCCGCGCCTTCACCGTCACGCTCATGTAGGGCGTCACCGTGCCCAGTGCGACCAGGAAGATCGGCATCGGCTTCTGCTCCGAGGCTGCCACCTGCACTGGAACCGGCCGGTTCATCAGCGCCGCGGCCTGACTGGCGTTCTGCGTCTTGGTCGCTTGCTGGTTCTGATAAAACTTCCAGGCGGCCAAAACCACAGCTATAGTCAGCACCAGGTACACGACAATGCGCACCGGGAACCCTCCGGGTGCGGAGGGTTGTTGTTCGGTACCGTTTGCGGCCAGAGAGGTCTCCGAAGTGTCTTCAATGGACATAGTGTCGATTCCCGTCGTTTCTCTTGAATGAATGCCTGCTAAATGGGCACAAATACTGCCGTTTCGGGCGGAAGATCATCCGCACGCGTTCGTTTCTACGGACGCTTGAGTTTCACCAAAGGTTTCGCCCGCCCAGGCGCATCCATTGCGGGAGCGCGGGTTTCCCCGGCAGAGTAAAGCATCCTCCATGGAAGCAAGACGGAACTATTGTAAGCGAATCGAGCGGCTTTGGAATGTTACCGGCCTCTCATAGCGTCTTTTCAGTTCGCGGGACCGTCCATACAGGCATAGGAGCGTTCCCCTTTTGCAACTCATGCGTCCTTACTGCGCCGCTTCGTCTACCATGTAATTTCAAGTGTTTGTTGGAACGGGCCGGGGTGTGCGACATCCAGTCCCGGAATCCGGCGAGCCGACGATGACCTCGAATCGACCCATTCTGGGGCGGTTCTGGTCGCAGTCGGCCCGGCTCAGGAACGAGTAACTGCCTTATGTGGATTGTCCGGCTTGCGCTGCGGCGACCTTATACCTTCGTCGTATTTGCGCTTTTAATCCTGATTCTCGGCGTCTTCAGCATCGAGACGATGCCCACGGACATCTTTCCCAACATCGACATCCCGGTGGTCACGGTGGTGTGGAACTTCAACGGCCTCTCGGCGCAGGAGATGGCCAACCGCATCGTGACCAACAGCGAGCGGGGCATGACCACCACGGTCAACGACATCGAGCACATCGAGTCGCAATCGCTCAACGGCTTGGCTCTCATCAAGATCTTCTTTCAGCCGCACGTCAACATAGCAAGCGCCGTAGCCGAGATTACGGCCATCAGCCAGGTGCAATTGCGCAGTTTGCCGCCCGGCTCCCTGCCGCCCTTCATCATCCAATACAACGCCTCCAGCGTGCCCATCCTGATGCTAGGCCTCTCCGGGCAGGGACTCAACGAACAGCGGCTCTCTGACCTCGGCACCAACACCATTCGCACCCAATTAGCCACCATCGAGGGAGCGCAGACGCCATTTCCCTACGGCGGCAAGCAGAGACAGATTCAGGTGGACCTGGACCTGCACGCATTGCAGGCCAAGGGGCTTTCTCCTGTCGATGTGGTCAACGCCGTCTCCGCGCAGAACCTGATTGCGCCGTCGGGAACGATGAAGATCGACCGCTTCGAGTACGCTGTCGAAACCAACTCCGCGCCGCAGGTCATCAATGAACTAAACAACCTGCCCATCAAGGCGGTCAACGGCGCGGTCATCTACATCCGCGACGTGGCCCATGTGCGCGACGGCAATCCGCCGCAGACCAACATCTTGCGCGTGGATGGGCAGCGTTCCATCATGATGGCCATCATGAAGACCGGCTCGGCCTCCACGCTGGACATCATCAAGAGCGTGCACGAAAAGCTGGATAGCACCGCGCTGCGAGGAAGCATTCCACCGCAGATGCAGATCAAGTCGCTCTCCGACCAGTCGATCTTCGTCCGCGGCGCCATCAACGGCGTGGTGCGCGAAGCCATCATCGCCGCCTGCCTCACGGCCATCATGATCCTGATCTTTCTGGGAAGTTGGCGCTCCACCATCATCATCGCGGTCTCCATTCCGCTCTCGATTTTATGTTCGCTCAGCGTGCTCTCCATGCTGCACGAGACCATCAACATCATGACCCTGGGAGGCATGGCGCTGGCCGTCGGCATCCTGGTGGACGACGCTACCGTGGCCATCGAAAACATCAACCGCTATCTGGAAGAAGGCAAGGAGCTGGAGCAATCCATCCTCGACGGCTCGGCGCAGATCGCCGTCCCCGCCCTGGTCTCCACACTGGCCATCTGCATCGTCTTCGTGCCCATGTTCTTTCTCGGCGGTGTGGCGCGCTACCTGTTCGTCCCCATGGCCGAGGCGGTAGTCTTCGCCATGCTGGCCAGCTATTTCCTCTCGCGAACGCTGGTCCCCACCATGGCCAAGTACCTGCTCCGGGAGCATGACGACGCCGAGAGCCAAAGGAAGCGCTCCAGCCGCAACCCCTTCATCCGCTTTCAACAGGGCTTCGAGTCCGGCTTTGAGAACTTTCGCCACGCCTATCTGCGCCTGCTGACTTTGTGCGTGGACCATGCCCCGGTCTTCCTTCTCCTCTTCCTGCTCTTTGCCGTCGGATCGTTGGGACTGGCGCCTTATCTTGGCCAGGACTTCTTTCCCTCGGTGGACTCCGGCCAGTTCAAGATTCACGTCCGCGCCGCCACCGGCACGCGCATCGAGGAGACGGCCGCGCTTTGCGATCGTGTCGATTCGACCATCCGCGAGCAGATTCCGGCCAAAGAGGTTGTCTCCATCGTCGATAACATCGGCCTGCCCTACTCGGGACTGAATCTCTCCTACTCGACCTCGGCGCCCATCGGCCCGGCAGACGCCGACATCCAGGTGCAATTGACCGAGGATCATCATCCTACCGCGGCCTATGTCGAGCGCCTGCGCGCCAAGCTGGCCAGCCAGTATCCCGGCGTCACCTTCTATGTGCTGCCGGTGGATATTGTCACCCAGATTCTCAACTTCGGCCTTTCAGCGCCCATCGACATCCAGATTGTCGGTCCCGACCTCTATGGCAATCGCGCCCTCGCCGAGCGCATGATCAACGAGGTCCGTTATGTTCCCGGCGCCGCCGACGCGCGTATCCAGCAGCCCTTCAACTATCCCATGATGAAGGTGAACGTGGACCGCACCCGCGCCCAGCAGATCGGCCTGACGCAGAAAGATGTGGCCACAAGCCTGCTGGTGGCTCTCAGCGGCAGCTTCCAGACCACGCCCAGCTTCTATCTCGACCCAAAAAGCGGAGTTACCTACAACGTCGCCATTCAGGCTCCGCAGTACAAGATTGACTCGATGGCCGCGCTGCAGAGCCTGCCCGTCAATGGTCCCGGCATGGCGCAACCCGACAAAAGCTCCACCGGAGCGCAGGGCGCTCAGCGCACCGAGCAGGTTTTGGGCAACCTGGCTACCATCACCCCCGGCGCTGAGTTGGGCACGGTCAGTCACTACAACGTCCAGCCGGTTATCGATATCTATGCCAATGTGGATGGTGCCGATCTGGGCAGTGTAACGCGCAAGATTGAAAAGATCATCGATAAGCATCAATCCGAACTGCCGAAAGGTTCGCAATTCATCCTGCGCGGGCAGAGCGAAACCATGAAATCCTCCTATGTCGGGCTGTTGGGTGGACTGGTCTTCTCCATCTTGCTGGTCTACCTGTTGATTGTGGTGAACTTCCAGTCCTGGCTTGATCCGTTTCTCATCATCTCCGCTTTGCCCGCGGCCCTGGCCGGTATCGTATGGTTTCTCTTCCTCACCGGCACCCGGCTCAGCGTGCCGGCGCTCACCGGCGCCATCATGTGCATGGGCGTGGCCACGGCCAACTCCATCCTGGTGGTCAGCTTTGCCCGCGAGCACTTGGAGATTCTGGTAGGCGACGCGCGCATGGCGGCGCTCAACGCCGGCTTTGTCCGCCTGCGCCCGGTGCTGATGACTGCCCTGGCCATGATTATCGGCATGGTGCCCATGGCCCTGGGCCTGGGCGACGGCGGCGAGCAGAACGCCCCTCTGGGCCGCGCGGTGATCGGCGGCTTGCTGCTGGCCACCGTGGCCACGCTGTTTTTTGTTCCCGCATTTTTCTCCGTCGTTCACGGCTGGCTGGAAAGCCGCCGCAAGGCGGCCCACGGCGAGGCAATGGCCGGAATACATGACGAGTTTGACGAGATACCGGAGTAGTTATTCATGACCAACGAATTCGATCCGAACCAGCAACCGGGTTACGAAAATGAGAACGCGCCCGAACAAGCGGCCATCTCGCCGCGCAAGGCACTCGTGGGCATAGCCGTTTTCGTCGTCATCGCGGCCGTCCTGGCCGGCTATGGCATTCTGCGCCGCATTCATGAAGACCATGCGCTCGTCGAACGCACCAACTCGCTTGCCGCACCCACCGTCATCGTCGCCGCTCCCAAAGCGGGCGCGCCCGTTGACAGCTTTGTGCTCCCCGGCAACGTGACCTCCTACACGGATTCGCCCATCTTCGCGCGGACATCCGGCTATTTGACGAAATGGTACTTCGACATCGGCGCCAAGGTAAAGAAGGGCGCGCTGCTGGCCGTGATTGCCACTCCCGAACTGGACCAGCAACTGGTCCAGGCCGAGGCCGACCTGAACACTGCACAGGCCAACGCCAACAACGCCCGCATCCAGGCCGAGCGCTACACCGGCCTCGTCCAATCTGACGCCGTCTCCCGCCAGGACACCGATACGTACGTCAATCAGGCAGCATCCACGGCGGCGGCCGTCAAATCCGCCCAGGCCAACGTCGAGCGGCTGCGCCAACTGCAATCCTTTGAAAAGGTCTACGCGCCATTCGACGGCGTCATCACCGCGCGCAACATCGACACCGGCCAGCTCATCGATCCCGGCGCGGGCAAGGAGCTTTTTCACCTGCAAGCTCTTCAGACCCTCCGCGTCTACGCCAACCTGCCGCAGATTTACTCCTCTAACGTGAAGCCCGGCGCGAAGATTGACCTGACCTTCGCCGAGCACGCCGGAAAAATTTACCAGGGCTCTCTAGTTCGCACCTCCGACGCCATCGACCCCGTCAGCCGCACATTACTTATTGAGATTGATGTGGACAATCACGCTGGTGAGTTGCTGCCCGGCTCGCTGGCTCAGGTTCACTTCAAAACGCCCTCTGCCGGACCAACCCTCATCGTTCCCGCCGCGACGCTCATCTTTCGCAAGGAGGGCCTGCGCGTCGGCGTCGTGGTCAACGGCAACACCGCTCATATGGTTCCCGTGGTTATCGGCGAGGATGATGGAGCCAACGTGCAGATCGTCTCTGGGCTCAGCCTTGGTGACCAGGTCATCCAGGATCCGCCCGACTCCCTCATCGAAGGCGAAAAGGTCCAGGTAGCAAGCCCCGGCAGCCAAACCAATGCGGGAGGCAACTAGCGATGCGGGCGCTTTCGCTCAATTTCGATCTTCGGCTAGCCGGCCGTACTGCGCCGTTTGCCTGCCTGATCGCTTTCACTCTGCTCACCGGCTGCAAGCCTGTCGGCCCCAACTACAACCGCCCCGGCTACGAAGCTCCACCAGCCTACAAGGAAACCGGCGCGACCACGGTTCTCCAGCCGCCGCCAGCTCCCACCGGCGGCGCGTGGCAACCAGCCTCACCCTCCGACGGCCTGCTGCGCGGCAAGTGGTGGGAGATCTACCAGGACCCGCAACTCAACCAACTCGAAGAACGCATCGCTGCCAACAACCAGACCCTTCGCCAGGCTCTGGAAACTTATCTTGCCGCCCGCGACCAGATCACCGTAGCCCGCGCTGCATTCTACCCCACGCTCTCCGCCGGACCCTCTGCCCAGCGAGAGAAAATCTCCGCAAACGGTCCCTCCTTCTCCCCCGGCAAACCCACCACCTATAGCGACTTCTCGATTACCGGCCAGGCCAGTTGGGAGCCGGACTTCTGGGGCCGCATCCGCCGCACCGTCGAAGCCGCCCGCTCCACCGCCGAGGCCAGCGCCGCCGACAGCGCGAACATTGACCTCAGTCTTCATGCCGAAATGGCCGCCGATTATTTCCAACTGCGCGGCCTTGACGCCCAGATCAAGCTGCTCGACTCGACCGTTGCCGACCTGGAACACCAGCTCGACCTGACCCAGCGCCGTCTGAAGGGCGGAATCGGCACCGACGCCGATGTCGCCCAGGCCCGCACGCAGTTGGATACCGTGCGTGCGCAACGAATCGACGTGGGTGTGGCTCGCGCCCAATACGAACACGCCATCGGAACCATCGCCAACCTCAATCTCTCCGACTTCAGCATTCCGTTTTCGCCGCTTGTCCTCTCTCCTGCCCAGTCTCCGGCCCAATCTCAGGGCCTGTCTCTGCCCCGCGTTCCCGTCGGCGTGCCTTCACAACTGCTTGAGCGCCGTCCCGACATCGCTGCCGCCGAGCGTCGCGCCGCCGCCGCCAACGCCCAGATCGGCATTGCCAAAAGCGCCTTCTATCCCACCATCACCCTGGGCGGAACCGGCGGCTTTGAAAGTATGCAACCGGGCACATGGATTCAAGGGCCGAGCGCGCTGTGGAGCCTGGGGGCGCAGGCAACTGAGTTGCTCTTCGACGCCGGCAAGCGCCACGCCCTCACCGACGCTGCCCGCCACAGTTACGAAGCCCAGGCCGCGGGCTACAAGAGCGTTGTCATCGCCGCCTTCAATGACGTGGAAGATCAGCTCTCCGGCCTGCGGATTCTGGAGCAGGAATCCACTGCCGAACAGCAGGCCGTCGCGTCGGCCCAGCACTCCTACGAGATATCCAATCAGCGTTATAAGGGCGGCGTCACCGGCTACCTGGAAGTGCTGACGGCAGAAGCCGCGCTGCTCCAGAACCAGCGCACCGCCATCAGCATTCAGACCCGTCAGTTCGTCGCCAGCGTGGGATTGGTCCGCGCCCTCGGCGGCGGCTGGGATGCGAGCCAGTTGCCGAAGTAGCAGGGATCAGGGAATAGAAAGCTAGACGAACTGACCAAGCTCCGTGCCCCATCCTTTCCGTTTGTTTCTGCGGAAAGGGTGGGAAACCATGAAGCGAACAAGTTTTCAGCGAGCCGAATTCTGCGTTAGCTTTGGCAGCTTCCAGTGCCTTCTCAGCTTTTTGTACTGCGGCTGCGGCAACTGCACCAGCAGCGGCTTTCTCGCCGGATCAAGCCGCGCCAGAATTCCTTCAAGCTGCTCCTGCGCCATGGCCGTGCATCCCGTGGTTCCCACGCCCGGCCCCAGCCAGATGTGCAGAAAGATGCAGGATCCTGCGCCCGCGATCACCGGCTCCGTATTGTGATCGATCATCAGCCCCCAGCGGTACAGCCCGTCGGGGCGCAACATCTGCTCGGAACTGTTCCAATCCGGCGCTACCGACGCCCGATCCAGCACGAGGGTGTAAAACTTTGAACGCGCATCATCCACGCATTCCACCGATGGGGTGAGGCTCACGTAAGGCATCTTCCATCCCGGCTGCCCCTGTGCGGCATAGCCAAAGGCCGTGCTCAGCCGGAAAATCCCTGCCGGCGATCTGCCATCCCCCTCCTGCTTGATGGGCCCGCCCGCTCCGCGCCGTCCGGCTTCACGCGCCGCCGCCACTCCCGCGCCCCATCCGAGACCCTTCTTGCCCACCACAACAGAAATGGGCTCGCTCATAGCTTTCCACTTCTTGCGCGCCTGCGGTCGCTCATACGCCTGCAACGTACCATCGACACCGTTCCAATCCTGGGTTGTAACCACAAGAATCTGCGTTGACGCTCGCAATGCGGCCGGCTCCCCGCCGTAAACCAGCGAAGCCGCGCAGACCGCGACCATGCAACTGCAAAGCCAACCAACCTTCATCGCTATTCCCTATTCCCTATTCCCTGGTCACTGTCTTTCTATTCCCTGCTTTAACAATATCCTGCCTTGGATGGCTGTATGCTGCCGAGGGCACGTCTGTCAGGGGCAGCCCGGGACCTTCCCACAGCAGCCGCGGCGCGCCTTCGCTGGCCGAATGCAAGCCTTCCAGGTGAAGCGAGTGTTTGCCGGCGCGCAAACCTAGCGAGCCGCGATCAAAGCGCATTGCATTCCCCGGCGAGCCGCAGACTTGGGCAAAGGATGCTCCGGTCTTGGCCACTTCCACGCCGTCGATCACCAGGCGCGCCCCATCGCGAGCCAGCAGATAAATGGTATAGCCGCCGTCGGCGGGAATGTCGATGAAGCCGTCCCACGCAGCGGCGTAATGCGTAAATCCCTGCGCCTCCGCTCTCAAGCCGAGTCCTTCGCCGGCAAAGACCGCGCGTTCGGCGGCGAGGTTCGGCAACTCGGTCCATTCTCCGGGATAAATCCGCCATGCGAGGCCGGCGACCATGGGGCCGGGGGTGCTGGCGGCGTCGTGCCAATGGGCCACGGCAACCAACCCTTGCGCTGCCCAGTCCTGTGTCCCGTCGCTTTTCTCTACGCGAAGCAGAACTCGAAACCGGCCCGCTCCGTTGGCTGCCCCATCCAGTTGTGTTCCCTCGGCGTCCGGAAAGTTATGGCGCACGCGACGGCCGCTAACTTGAATTCCGTCGCCGAAAAGCCAGGTGTAGCGCACGCCGGGCGAGGGTTGCGCGGTAAAAGTGACCGCCTCTCCCGGAGCAAAGACCGGCGGGTCCACGGTGAACGCCGCCACCGGACCGTGCGGCGCCGTAAAATGCGCGGGCTGGGCGCCGTCGCCCGTCACCAGCGGCAGTTCGGCATTGGTGGCCGCGCGGCTCTGCCCGTACTTCACATTGTCAAAGGTCACGTCCGCCACGTCACCAGTCATCGTGGAATTGGCCAGCGGCGGCTGGTCCAGCGCCCAGATGTTGCGGAAGGTGAACCCGCGCAAACTCGGTTTTTCCTGCTCCATCTGCGCCAGCGAGTACCAGTTGTCCAGAAAAAGATTTTCAAATTTGTAGTCGGAGTGAATTCCTTTGGCTCCGTTTGCGCCCCACAGGCCAAACAGGCCGAAGGTTTGCCCGCAAGCCCCGATGCCGCCGTGAAGTATGTCGGAGTCGCGCAGGGTAAATTTGCTCGAGTCGAAGGTCTTGCGCGGCCAGCCGGTGCGCACAATGTTCGAGATGCTGGTGGAAAGCACGCTGTTCTCGATGAGAATGTCATGCACCTTGTGGCCGGGGCGCAGCATCGCCTCGTCGCTGTAGCCGTCCCAGTTGCCCTGCATGACAAGCACATCATCCGAGGCGCGGATAAAAGCGTTGCGCACCACGGCGTCTCCGCCGCCCAGCCAGTCCATGCCGTCCTGGTTGGCGTTGCCCGGATTGCCGCCGATCACGCGCAGATCGTCGTACACAAATCCAGTCGAATCCTTCATCTGAATCGACCACGTCCGCGACCGCACGATGCAGGTCAGCCCGTCGATCTCCACGTTCTTGGCTTCTATCGCGTACACGCAGTGCCAGTCAGGCTTTTGCATCCAGCCTTCGTCGCTGTTTGGATCCTGCGGTCCGTCGTAGACAATTGTTCCCCGGCCAAGAATTTTTACATTCTCAACTTTTTGTAGATTCAGGCTGCCGAAAAAGTACGAGCCGGGCGCGAGATAAATCGTTTCGCCGCTCTTGGGATTGAGGCTCTCGTGGTAAACCCCCGGCTTGAAAACTCGAATCTTGGGATCGCGCGGCATCGGCGGCGGCGGCACGCCGGCAAAGAGAAACAGCATCGCCGCGTGGTTCAGAAAGTCGCCGGGCCGGGAGATGGAAAGCTTGGCCGGCCCATTGAGCCGGAAGCGAATCGTCTGGCCTTCGCGCACGGGACGCAAACCCAGACGCCACGGCTGAATGTCAACGCCTTTGTCCCAAAAGCCCTTCTCGGCAGCGGTAATCTCCACGCTGACCGGGCCGGTCACATCGAAGCTGACATACTCGTAACTCGCGGCAGCGTGCGCCACGTCCACCGTCTGGCCGTTCACGCGGACAGTAAAATCGTTAGCCCGCATCTCCTGCGGAACAGGCGTGGCCTGCACGCGAGCCGCCGCGTGAGCAGCAACAGGAAGCGCGAGAAAAGCCACAAGCAGCGGACGAAGGGCCAGCAAGAAGAGTCTCCGGCAACAAGAGGTGAACGAAACCACTGTAACACCGGGGGCAGGCTGCGTTCTCAGATCCCCTCGCCCATCGAGACATACTGCCGCAGCCGCTCCAGCTTTTCGCGATAGGCTTCGCGCTCGGCGGCCTCAGCGGTGAACTGCTCGGCCGGCCTCACTTCGCCGCCAAGCTGCTTTTCCAGCTCCTCCACGCGCCCCGACAGCGCAATCAGCGCGTCGGAGAGCGGGTCCTTCACGTCGTGCGGATCGGTAATCAGCACGCGCTGGCCGTTGCGATAGACGATGTGCGCCGGAACGCCGACCACCGTCGAGTTGGGCGGCACATCGGCCAGCACCACAGAGCCTGCGCCTACGCGCGAGTTTTCGCCGATGGTGATGTTGCCCAGCAGGTTGGCGTTGTTGCCGACAAAAACCCCGTCGCAAACCGTGGGATGGCGTTTGCCGTGGCCCTTGCCCGTGCCGCCCAGAGTCACTCCCTGGTACATGGTCACGTCGCTGCCCACAATGGAGGTTTCGCCGATCACCACGCCGGTTGCGTGGTCAATAAAAAGCCGCCGGCCAATCAGCGCGCCGGGATGAATGTCGACGCCGGTAAAAAAGCGAGCCACCTGCGAAAGCATCCTTGCCAGCAGCCGCAGCTTCGCGCCCCAAAGCCAATGGGAGACGCGATGAATCCACACCGCCCACAGCCCCGGATAGCAGAGCAGAACCTCAAGCCGAGAGCGCGCAGCCGGATCGCGCTCCAGCACGGAGTTGATGTCTTCGCGGATGCGGGCAAACAAAGCCATGGCGTTCTCAGAATCACGGCACAAGAATCACTCGAAAAAGACGCAGCTTCATCAACCGCGCCCCTTCAAAGCATAATGCCTGCTGGCCAGTCCTTACCCCGCAATCGCTTCAGTCGGCAGAGCCAGCGCCTGCTGCCGCAACGACTCGAACAACACGCTCGACAGATAGCGCTCGCCGAAGTCGGGCAGCACCACCACGATCAGCTTGCCGGCATTCTCCGGACGCGCGGCCACTTTGAGCGCCGCGGCCACCGCCGCTCCCGAGCTGATGCCCACAAAAATCCCCTCTTCGAGCGGCAGCCGCCGGGCCAGCGCGATGGACTCTTCGTTCGTCACCTGGATCACTTCGTCTACCAGGCCAGTGTCCAGCACGCCCGGCACAAAGCCCGCGCCGATGCCTTGAATCTTGTGCGGACCCGGCTTGCCGCCGCTCAGCACCGGGCTGTCGGTCGGCTCCACGGCGATGGCCTTGACCCCCGGCTTGCGCTCCTTGATGTACTTGGCCACGCCGGTAATCGTCCCGCCCGTGCCCACGCCGCTCACCAGAATGTCCACCTTGCCGTCCGTATCGTTCCAGATCTCCGGGCCGGTGGTGGCGTAGTGAATCGCCGGGTTCGCCGGGTTGTTGAACTGCTGCGGAGTGAAGCCATTCGGCGTCTTCGCCAGGATCTCATTTGCCTTTGCGATGGCGCCTTTCATGCCGTTCGGCCCGGGGGTGAGCACAATCTCCGCGCCAAAGGCCAGCAGCAACACGCGCCGCTCCAGACTCATCGTCTCCGGCATAGTCAGAATCAGCTTGTAGCCTTTGACCGCGGCCACAAAGGCCAGCGCGATGCCGGTGTTGCCGCTGGTCGGCTCAATCAGCACTGTCTTGCCGGGAGTAATCTTGCCGGCCTTCTCAGCGGCCTCAATTAGCGCCAGCCCGATGCGGTCCTTCACGCTCGAAACCGGGTTCTGGCTCTCCAGCTTGGCTACAACGGTTGCCGGCAGCCCGGCCGCCACTTTGTTCAGCCGCACCAAAGGTGTTCGGCCAATGAGTTCCGTTACATTCGCAGCGATGTGCGCCATGATGATCTCCTCTGTCCGGGATGCAATCCCAGACGGCTCAGATTCATTTTGTGTGGGGTGAAGGGTCAAACTATTTGGCGGGGAAGAGCTCTCTGTAACAGAGCGCACGCCTGCGTCGCAACTGGCACCAGGGCGGTGTTAGCGACATCGACGCATGAGTAAAGCATAATACCGGAACGCGGTTTGTGGCAAGCGAAACTGAGATAGATTTTTCAGAACAACATCCGCAGCGCGCGCGTCGCGGAAAAAATCTGGCCGGTCAGGATGCTGACCGGCCAGAATTGTATGCGGCAATGAATGCCGCAAGATCAAAAAATGACAGCAATCTAGAATGTGAACCGTGTTCCAAATTCACCAATGAACGCCTTAGCGGTTGAGCTGCTGGTCGGATTCGTAAAGCCCGCGGGCTTTCCGAAGTCAGACGCGTCGATCAAGTAACTGAAATTGTTCCCATAGTTGGCGCGGTTCGTGAGGTTGAAGCCCTGGAAGCTAATCTGCAAACGGCGCTTCGCTCCCAGATTCACATTCTTGCTGACGCGTGCGTCCAGTTCAAAGATCGGATCGCCGCGCAGCGTGTCATAAGGAACAATGTGGCAATTTCCAGCAGCCAGGCAGGTCCGTGCTGCTAGACCTTCGGTTATACCTTGCGCGGAGGTGGAAGCAGCATACGTGGTGTAGGCGGATGAGCCGTTGGGGACGATGACGGGGTCCGAATACCCCGAACCGAGATTGAGAATATCGTAATCGGCGTTGATATCGTAAGGACGCGCGGAACCGAACTGCAAGATCGGAGCAACCTCGATTCCGAACGGCAGATTGGCATTGCCGCTGATGGTGATGTGATGGCGTTCATCGAAGGGAGTCGGCCCAAAGTCCCACGAAGCCAAAGGATGGCGCGGATCATGTGGATAGTTGTGATAGCTCGACTGGTCGCTTGACAGTGTCGGCGGACCTCCGGATGCGATTCCGTAGCCCATGGCGCGAGACAGTGTGTAGTTAGCATTCAGGTTAAAGTACTTATTCATGCGTTGCCGGTAGCTGATATTCATGCCATCGTAGCGCGTACGGCCGATGGCGCGATTGTCCATCGTGCGCCCCAGAACGCAATAGCCTGCCGGGCAGGTGCCGGGAACAAGGGTGCCAAACGCGGCGGCTAACTGACGTGTTCCCGTGGTGGGATCCTTGTAATTGATGTTGACGTCAACATTCGAGTGCAGTCCCAGGGTGTGCGTGTAGTCCACCTCCAATACGGAGGATTCAGAAAGTTGCCACTGATAGCCAACATTGAATTCCTCAGCGAACGGGTTGCGATAGCTGGGATCCATCGTACGCCCGGTGCTGCCATTCAACAGGTTCCCCGTAGCCGCCGGAATTCCAGCCACTACCGCCGTAGCATTGGCGCTCGAGAACACGAAGTTCTGAAGCTGAATGCCGAGACCGGGGACAGTATCCGTGGGACTGGTGATCGAAAGTGCCTGCTGATAAACCGTGGGATGGGCCATTTGCTCCATCCACAGAGGAATGTTCTGGAATACGTTGTCGTAGTAGAAGCCGAAGCCGCCCCGCAGAACGTGCTTGCCTTTGCCTGTCAGATCATATGCAAAGCCAATGCGAGGGCTGAAATCCAAGTTGTCGTCGTGCGGCATCTTGCCGTAGGTGCTGCCGATGTCCACCAGTTCCAGATAGGTTTTGCTGGTCACCATGGCGCTGCCGCCAATCAGGTTCATGTCCCTGTCCCAGCGCACGCCAAGGTTGAGCGTGAGGCGCTTGGTTGCCTTCCAATCGTCCTGGAAGTAGAAGCCGAGCTGCTTGGTGCCTCCGGGAACGTTTGTTGTGGAATCGCCATTGGAATAGGACATGCCCTTCACAAGGCCAGGGGTGTTAAATTTATTCGGCAACAGAATAATGGCTGACGGATCCTCGCTGAAGTCGACTTCGAGCGAGGAGTTGGAGGCAAAATACCCGCCCAGCGTGGGAACCCAGATGTAGTCCTCGCCAAATTGCAGGGTGTGCTTCCCGTAGTTCTTGGTTACATCATCACGGAACTGATACTTCCGCTGGAAGGACTGTTGCGGCACGTTGACGTTCGACCCGGCCCATTCGCTGCTCGGAAACGTAAGGTAAGGCGCGCTCGTACTCTTGGTGGCGATGATGTTGTTCCAATACTGGGTGCCGAGTGTAAGGCTATTGACCAGCGTAGGCGAAAGAACCGAGTTGAGCGTGAAATTCGCGATCTGCATGTGATTGATCGTGAAATTTCCCACGCTCACGTCGCCGAAGGTGTCTTCCTGATCGTTGAGGCCGTTGTTGGCCTGCATCGACACGCTCACATACGCCGTTTCCTTGTCGTTGAAATGGTAATCCATGCGCCCGTTGTAGCGGTTCTCGAAGAAGGGCGTTGGCACTGTCGACGCAGCGACCGCGCCGACAGACGAGGCATCCAGCAATTCAGTGTAGGCATTGCCGTCCTCGGCGATGCTGGTGTTTTCACGCTGACGCTCAATGGCGAAGAAGGCGAACAATTTGTCCTTTATGATCGGACCGCCAATGGAGCCGCCGAAGAACTGCCGGCTATAGGGCGGATTAGTACTGGCGCCGTTCGGACTTATATCGGGAGAATTGAAGTTCTGCTCGCGAAAGTAGCCGAATCCCGAACCGTGAATCGAATTCGTGCCCGACTTCGTGATCATGTTGATGGCCGCGCCCTCGGAGCGTCCGTTGGCTGCCGAGAAACGCTGCGTGCTGATGAGAAATTCCTGCACAGCTTCGAGAGGAAGCTGCATCACGGTTCCGCCGACCGTGCTGTCCTTGTTATCGATTCCGTTGACCGTGATGTTGACATCGCGTCCCACGTTGCCGTTCACCGAAAGCACAGCGGAGCGGTTCTTGGTGGGATCGAACGAGTCGGCTGACTTTACTCCTGGCACGAGAAAAGCGAGGTTCGCGGCGTCGCGCCCCAGCAAGGGAAGTTCTTGCACATCGGATGGGGTAATTTCCTGGCTGACGCTCGTCTTGGTCACATCGATCATCTCGGTTGTCGCGGCAACTTCGATGATCTGACTCACCGCTCCCGGCTTCAGGGTAAAATTACTCGTCATCGTTTGTTCGACCATCAACTCGAATTTGGTTACGCCGGCGGCGAATCCTTCTTTGCTGATCTTGACCGTGTAATGACCCGGCGGCAGCTGTTCAAATATGAATTCTCCCGCCACGCTGGTGGTGGAGGTGCGGGTCAGGTTTGTTTCAGTATTGATCAGCGTGACTTGAGCGCCCATAACGACAGCATTTGAGGTATCTGTCGCGGTTCCACGGACGGTTCCGGTGGCCGTAGCTTGCGCCAGCAATTGCACTGGAATGAGCAGAAGCAACACTAGTGGCAGCATCAGTCTTGAAATTAACTTCATGAAACCTCCTCCAGATATGGATCATCCCACCCTCGCATTGCCCTCCAGTCACTCGAAGGCGCTCACACAAGGATGTTCAACCATGAACCCAAATTTTTCTGGTTAAATGACGTATACCCCGGTCTATCCGGCATGTCAACTCTTTTTTAAATACTTCGCATTCGATCCAAGGCCAGAGTGCGCAGCATAACTGGCGTGGCAGAAGTTCGCCGATGCTCATCTCGCGGCTCTGCTGCATGGACGATAATCCAGCGTTTCCGCCCCGATTGGGCGCTTCGGGGCAGTGCCCCAGGCCGGGACTTTCAGACCTGGAAGCATGTCGAATTACGCCGAATTCGTATCATGCCCCTTCCAATTGCTCCATCAGCTCTTCCCACTTTGTGGTATGCGCTTCTAACTGCGCGCGTAATTCCTCGGCCAGCGTGGTCAGCCGCTGCGTCTCGGCGGCGCTGACATAAACCCCCAACTGCTCCTCGGTGTGCGCGATCGCCGCTTCGATGCGCGGGACTTCTTCCTCTAAAAATGCGCAGCGCTCCTCCATCTGCTTTTGCTTGATGGGATTCAGGCGGCGCGGCCGGTCCTTTGCTGCATCAACCTCTGCATCATTGCCGTTCTTCGCGGCAGGCTCCGGAGACTTTCCTTTTGCAACGCTCTCCACCAAAAGGCTGCTGTCTGCAAGACCAAGACCAAGACTTTTCCAGCGCAGGTAGTCTTCGTAATTGCCTTCGTGGCTGGTCACTTTGCCGCCTTCCACTTCCAGCACGCGCGTAGCCAGCCGGTCGATGAAATAGCGGTCATGCGACACAAAAACCACCGTCCCGCTGAAGGCCGCCAGTGCATCGAGCAGCACGTCCTTGGCGCGCATATCCAAATGGTTCGTCGGCTCATCCAACAGCAAAAAATTCGATGGTGATACCAGAATCCGCGCCAATGCATAGCGGTTGCGCTCGCCGCCGCTCAGCACGCCCAGCGGTTTGAATACATCGTCGCCGCTAAAGAGAAAGCAGCCCAGCAACGAGCGCAGCGCTTGCTCCGGCACCTTGACCGCCGCCCGGCTGATGTCGTCCAGCATACGCGCGTCGCCGTCCAGCACCTTGTACTGGTCCTGCGCAAAGTACTCGCTCACCACGTTGTGTCCCAGCTTGATCTGTCCGCCGGTCGGCGGCTCGGCCCCGATCAGCAAGCGAATCAGCGTGGACTTGCCCGCGCCGTTCACGCCCACCAGGGCCACGCGGTCCCCGCGCTCGATTCTGAAGCGCACATCTTTGAACACCTGCTTTGTGCCATAACTCTTCGCGAGTCCTTCCGCCTCCGCCACCATGCGCCCCGAGGGCAGCGGCTGGGGAAACTTGAAGTGAATCGTCGATTCCTCTTCGGGAATCTCGATGCGCTCAATCTTTTCCAACTCCTTGATGCGCGATTGCACCTGCTTGGCCTTGGTGGCCTGCGCGCGGAAGCGATTGATAAAGGCCTCTAGATGCTCAATCTGCTGGCGCTGATTGCTATAGGCTGCCTGTAACTGCGTCCGGCGCTCGTCTTTCTGACTTAGGTATTTTGTGTAATTTCCTTGATAGATGTTCACTCGTTTATTCCAGATTTCCACGGTTCTGTCGATAGTTACATCCAGAAAATATCTATCATGCGAGATAAGTATGTAACCGAAGGGATAACTCTTCAGATAGTCTTCCAGCCAGTTACGAGTTTCTAAGTCAAGATGATTCGTCGGCTCGTCCAATAGCAATAGATTCGGTTTGGCCAGCAGCAGCTTGGCCAGCGCGATGCGCATCTGCCATCCGCCGCTGAATTCATCCGTCTGTCGCGCCCAATCTTCCTTGCCGAAGCCCAGGCCGGTCAGCACGCCGCCCACCTGCGCATCCAGCGCGTAGCCGTCCAGCGCATGAAAGCGCTCCTGCAGCATCGAGTAGCGCTCCGCCACGGCCTCGTACTCCGCCCCTTCATGGTCCAGCACGGCCAGTTGTCCGCCCAGCCGCTCCACCTCGCGTGCCATCTCGTGCAACTCGTCGAAAACGCTCAGGCACTCCTCGAAGACCGTCTTGCCGGTCAGCGCCAGACCCTCCTGCGGCAGGTAGCCGATGCTCATACCGCGCGTCTGCTGCATCTGGCCGTAGTCCAGCGTCTCCAGGCCGGCCAGCACCTTCATGATGGTGGATTTTCCCGTGCCATTGGCGCCGACGAGCGCGGTTTTTTCCTTGCTCCGGATCAGCCAGTTGGCCTCCAGAAACAGAACTCGCGGGCCATATCGCTTGCCGGCATTTTGCAGGGAGAGCATCTACTCCATTTTCGCAGACCGGCTGCGGCCACCTGCGGTGCGGCCAGCGGCTAGCTCTTCGCTCGCGAAGGAGTTTCGCCAAAGAGCGGCAGGTCTACGGCCGAATCTCCACCGGCGTGCCCAGATGAACTTCCCTTATCCATTCGCGGTTGTGAAACTGCCGTTAAAAGCGAGTTGCCTTGAGGGTAGCAACGATCTTTACGGCTGGATTGATGGCTTGCGTAGATCCTGAAGAGCTGTTGGCCGGGGGTATGAGCTCAACCTTGAGAGTCATGTGCTTGTTTTCCAGGAACTCGTCTTTCACGGTATTCGAGCGCTTTTGCCCGCTTTTGTCGTGGACCATGACACGGAATTCATGCTCACCCGGTTTAACATACAATTTTTCTTTGTCCTGTTTGTTGCCTGTTGATCCCTCCAAATAGATTTTCCCATCCATCAGGATGGTGAAGGCCAGGCCGGACGGAAAGTGATCCAATTCAATCCTCAAACTGGTGTTCTTCTTGGGATTAAGGTTTGTTGGATCGAAGGCCACGAAGGGGGCTTGGGAGTGGGGCGCAGGCGAGGCGGACGCCGGCTCCGCGGCGCTGTTTGCCGCTACCGATGACGTGTTCTGTTGAGCCGTGGGGGCCGGCACCGGCGGATAAAAGGCCGTTGCCTCCGGGTTCGGCGGATGCGTGGCCGGCTGGTTGCGATGCAGCAGGTACCCGCCAACCGCAGCCATTGCGACAAGCAGAACGACCGCCGCGACCAGCAGCGCGCCTTTTTTCTTTGCCGGCTGAGCCGGCGTTTCATTGCCGGTGACCTTGATTTTCGAAAATTTTTGCGTCGGCAAGCTGGGATGGAGGTTGAAAGTTTTCTCCGATGACTTTCCCGTTCCTCTGGCCAGCGGAGCCGTAGCTTGCAAGCTTGTAGCCTTTGCGCTGGCGCGCAGTTGCGCGAGGTCCTGAGCAAGTTCCTCACCGGTTTGATAGCGGTCCGCGGGGTTTTTTGCCAGGCACTTGAGAATCACGCTCTCCAACTTGGGGGGAATGGTCTGATTCAGGCTTGCGGGCGGAACCGGTTCCGTGTTGACAATCTTATAGGTGACCGTGGTCATCGACTCGCCGGGGAAAGGCTGCTCTCCGGTTGCCATCCAATACAGGATGACGCCCAGCGAAAACAGGTCGGCGCGGCCGTCGATGGGCGCGCCGGTAATCTGCTCCGGAGGCATGAACGCAGGGGTTCCCAGAAGCTGGCCGATGGTTGTGGCTTCTCCGGCGGTCAGCTTGGCGACGCCAAAATCCGTAATCTTCGGATGCTCCTCACCATCAACCTCAGGTGAAGTAAGCAGGATATTCGCGGGCTTGATATCGCGGTGAATCACGCCATTGCGGTGAGCGTATCCCAGGGCTTCGGCGATCTGCTGTCCGATCTCGCAGACCCGCTCCAGCGTGTACCGCTCGCCCTTCTTCAAGGCAAATTCGAGGGTCTGCCCTTTGACGAACTCCATCACCAGATAAGGCATCCCCTTGTGTTCGCCAACGTCGAAGACGGTCACAATTCCGGGATGGGCCAGGGTGCCGGCGGCGTGCGCTTCGCGGAAGAAGCGCTGGCGGTATTCGTCGCCCTGCTCACTGGCCAGAGCCACTGGAAGAATGGTTTTCAGCGCCACCATGCGGTTCATCTTCGGATCGCGAGCGCGGAATACGCTGCCCATGGCGCCGTGACCCAATTCATCGATAATCTCGTACCGTCCAATGGTCTGCCGAGTATTCATGGCTCAATGCGTTCCACTCTAGCACAGCGTTGGCAGGTTTTGGAACTCCGGTGCTCAGGCTGCCGGAGAAGCCTCCGTGACAGACGCGCGATAACGCACCAAAAGCAAGGTCATGTCATCGGCTTGGCTCTCACCCCGGCAAAAGACATCGATCGCATCCAGGACAATCTTTTTAAGGGACTCGAGCGACGCGTCCTGCCGGTTGGCAAGCACCTCGCTCAACCGGGGAAAGCCGAAGAGTTCCCGGTCAGGGTCTTGAGCTTCCGAAATGCCGTCGCTGAAAAGCACCAGCGTATCCCCATGCTCCAGCCTCAGGGTTGCGGCGGTGTATTCGGCCTGCGCGGACAGGCCCACCGGAAGAGAGCCATCCTCATACAGCTCGCTGACCTCGCCACGCCGCAGCAGCAGCGGCGAAGGATGACCGGCATGGATGTATTCCAGAGTGCCGTCGCCACCGAGAATGGCAAAGAACAGGGTTGCGGACCGATCTACTTTCGGGTGTTCGCAGAGAAATTTGTTGATGTGGTTGAAGACTCTCACAGGATCGGTGCCCAGCGTCATGGCGGAGAGCGCTCCCTGCAGCATGGTGGTCAAAAGCGCCGCACCCAGGCCTTTGCCGGAGACGTCGGCAATCAGAAATGCGGTGCGATCCGGGCCTACGGGAAAGACGTCGAAGTAGTCGCCGCCGACGGCATGGCAGGGAGTGTGCGTGCCGGTCACGACAAGGTGAGGGTAGTCGCGCAAGCCCTCGGGGAGCAGAGCCTGCTGGATCTGGCGGGCAATGGAGAGTTCCTGTTCCAGGCGCTGCCGCTCGCGCTCCTGCTCCACCAACCGGGCATTGTCCAGGATGCTGGCGGATTCGCCCCCCAGCGCATCGAGAATCTGCCGGTCGAGATAGGAAAAGGCCGCCGGCAGCCTGGAATCGAGATAAAGAATGCCCAGAAGCTGGCCCTTCTGGACCTCGGCGGGCTCGGCCAAATCGGCGCTGTGCATGGCGTACAGCGGAATGGCGATGATCGAACGAAGGCGCTGCCAAACGACGCTTTCCGCAATTTTCAAGTCTTGAGCGGCCTGATTCGAGTCCGCCCGATTCAGGTCTTCGGTAATCACTGGGGTTCGGCGGTCGATGGCCAGGCGCATCGCGGTCAGACTGGGGGCAATGCTCTCCAGCGCCAGCTCTTTGCCATCTCGGCCGCGGGCCAGCCGCACTTTGAACGACCCAGCCGCGTCCACTTCGATCAGCAACCCGCGATCGGCATGGGTGATGGCAATGGTGTGATCCAGCATCGAAGCCAGTACCGACTCCAGAGGGAGCTGCGAATGGAGCAGCGAAGTGGCTTCGAGCAGAAGATTCAGTTTGCTCAAACCTCCGGAAGAAGGACTGCCGGGCATCGCCGGTATGCTGCGCATTCGCGTCAGCACAGTCTTGATTACAGGCTCTTCAGGCTTTGCAGCGGCGGCGGCGCGATAAATGATCTCGCAGTAATCTTCGATGCCAAAAGAAATCACGTCGCCGTTCTGCAATATCTTTTGCGCGACCTTTTCGCCGTTGACAAAAATTCCCATGCGATGACCGCGGTCCTCCACCCGGTAGCCGCCTCCCTCGGCAACCAGAGCGGCGCACTTACGCGAGATGCGCGGGTCGGTAAGTAGTAAATGATTGATGCTCTCGACGCTGCGGCCGATCATAAACGGGGATTGAGTTACGGGAACAAACTGATGCGGACGTCCGGGGAAGACGACCTCCAGGACGGTTTCATGAGTTGTGGAATCGTCTGGCATGGAAGACCAAGTTGTGCAGATTGTAGCATTCCGCGCGCCGCCCCGGAAGGTAGGTGATTCCCTGCCGGCAGACTATTGCAAAGATTCAAACCAGGCGTGTGCAGGTTGAGGTATATTGTCTCCTAGCCGGGAAAGCATCGGAATCCCTAACAGATTCATACGACAAGGAGATCATCATGGCGAGCTTCTGCCCTAAGTGCGGTTCAGCTTTACCTGCCAACGAGCAATTCTGTAAGTCCTGTGGCGCAGCGGCAGCCGCTCCAGCCGCGGCTCAGGTCAAATCCGGCAGCAGCGCGGTCAAGATCATCCTGATTATTGTTGCGGTCATCGTGGTGCTGTTCATGCTTGTCGTGGGCGTCATCGCTTACATCGGCTATCGCGTCTCGCGTTCCATCCACATCAACAGCGCCGATGGCCAGATGACTCTGCAAACTCCGGAGGGCAAAGTCAATCTCAACTCGTCGGAGACCTTCACCGCGGCTGAGTTGGGCACGGATCCCTATCCCGGAGCGCAGAGCACGCGCGGCGGCATGAAGATGGATTTGCCCACTGGCTCCATGGTGACGGGCGTATACCTTACCTCCGACTCGAAGCAGCAGGTCATCGATTTTTACAAGGCCAAGTTCGGCAGCGGCGCTATGTTCATGGAATCCTCTGACGCCGCTGTTGTCAGCATGAACAAGAGTCAGCAGGAGGCCGTTGTGGTGACAATTACCGCGAACTCGTCCCGGGATAGCGGCAAAACGAGGATTACCATTACGCATACCAAAAACACCAAGACTCCTTGAAGCCGATAGGAGCGCGTGTCCAGGGCGTCCGGAACCCTCCGGGCGCCCTTTTTACGACCCTCGCGCCGGCAATTGAGCCACCCCCACGGCAGGTCTGCTCCACTTCCGGTACCATATTAGAGGTACCTATAGCCGAATGAGCCTGAAAGCCAAGCTGGAAGCTGTCATCTACGCCGCGGAGGAGCCGGTCACCCTGGCCCAGCTCGCCGCCCTCTTTGCCTCTGACGCCCTTGAATACAAGGCGCAGCAGCAAGCCGCCTCTGCCGAGCAGGAGGCCGAAGCCTCCTCTGAATCCGGCCAACCCTTGCCCCTGTCGAATGAGGAGTTTGCCTATCAGGAACCGGAGCCGGATTCCGCCCCGCAAGCCCCTGAAACTCAACTTGAACTCACCCCGGAAACCGGCCCAACCGGCGATCCTGCCGGACTTTCCGAAGCGCAAAAATCCGAGGCTGAACTCGAAGCCAGGCGCCTGGCTCGCCTGCGCGACCGCGAGGTCCGCGAGATTCTACGCTCGTTGCTCGACGAGCTGATCGCCTCCTGCGCCTCCGACGACCGCGGCATCGAGATTCGCGAGATTGCCGGCGGCTACCGCATGGCCACCAAGCCGGAGTGTCACGACGCCGTCCGGCTCTTCGTCAAAAGCATCAAGCCGTCGCTCAAGCTCTCCTTGCCGGCTCTGGAAACCCTGGCCGTCATCGCCTACAAGCAGCCGGTCACCTCGCCTGAAGTCAACGAGATTCGTGGCGTGGATACATCTGGCGTCTTCGGCACGCTGCTCTCCCGCAAGCTGATTACAACCGCCGGTCGCAAGGCAGTCCTCGGCCGGCCCATCCTTTATAAAACCACCCGCGAGTTCCTGCTTCGCTTTGGCCTCCGGGATGTCTCCGAGCTGCCCTCCATGGAAGAGTTCGAAAAGCTGGCTGCCAGCGAACTCGACGAGCAGGAGACCGCAACCGGAGATTTGTTCGAACAGAGACCAACCCCCGCCCCGGACCCTGAATTCGACGAAGCCGCCAGCGAAGAACTCGAAGACTCGCCGGACGAAGGCCTGGAACCTGAACCCGATCCCCAAACGAATTCCCCTGAACCCACCACGACCGCCGAGACGGCGGCCAGCAACTAACCCACCACCCCAAAAGAGGCCGCTCCTGCTGCGCCTCCCTCTACAGAGCAGGCAGAAACCGAGAAGTTCCCCATGGCGATTCCCAAAACAAAGAAGACCGTTACGAAGAAGCCCGTCGCGAAGAAACCCGTAACGAAGAAGCCCGTCGCGAAGAAACCCGTAACGAAGAAGCCCGTAACCAAGAAGATCGCGAAGAGCAAGAAGACCGCGCCCCTCAAGCCTGAATCGACTGAGCCGGAGTTAGCAGCCGCACCCGAAGTCGAAGTCCCAATAATTGAAGACCCCATCGGAGACGAGACCGATGGCGAGGCCGAAATTGCGAATGAAGCTGGGACCAAAGCTGAAGCAGAAACCAAACCCGAAGCCGACGCCGAGCCTGAGTTCACTCCCGCGCCTCGTCCCCCGGCCAAACTGGAACGCCTCCAGAAGATTCTCGCCGCTGCCGGTGTCGCCAGCCGTCGCAGCGCCGAGGGCATGATCGAGCAGGGCCGCGTGCAGGTCAACGGCAAGGTGGTCACCGTGCTGGGCACCAAGGCCGACGCCGGCCGCGACCACATCCGCGTGGACGGCAAGCTGCTCCAGGGTCCCGAGCGCCACCGCTACTTCGTCCTCAACAAGCCCCGCGGCTTCGTCACCACGGTCAAGGACCCCGAGGGCCGGCCCACGGTGATGCAGTTCTTCGACAAGATGAAGGAGCGCCTTTACCCCGTTGGCCGCCTCGACTACATGAGCGAAGGGCTTCTGGTCGTCACCAACGACGGCGAGTTGGCCAACCGCCTCACCAAGGCCTCCTCCGGCGTGGAAAAAACTTACCTGGTCAAAGTCGCCGGCCAACCCACCGAAGCAGAGCTGAACATTCTCCGCGGCGGCGTCGCCATCGAGCGCGGCAAACCCGGCTCGCCTCCCGTCCGCACCTCCCCGGCCCGCATTCGTCAGGTCCGCCAGGGCGACAATCCCTGGTACGAGGTCATTCTCATCGAGGGCCGCAACCGCGAACTGCGCAAGATGTTCGAGGAAGTCGGCCACTTTGTCGAAAAAATTCGCCGCGTCGGCTACGGCCCCTTGGTTCTCGATCAGGAACCTGGCGGCATGCGCGAGCTTGAACCGCAAGAATTGGACGCTCTGCGCAAGGCCGCCGAAGGCACACTGCGCACTCCAAAATCGAAGGAACTCCGCCGTCGCAACCTGCTCGACGCAGGCCTCTTGCCCACAGTCCTCCCCAAGCCCAGTGGCCGCCCAGCGGACTCCTTCGCCAGCGGCGAGGCCAACAAACTCTTCCGCCCTGCCCGTCCCAGCGACATTCCTCCAAAGAGGTTTGGCGCGGACCGTGCCCCCCGTCCGGCAGGTTCCTTCGACAAGAGTGCAGGCAAGCCCTTCCGCCCGGCTCGCGCGGCTGGAGAGGGATTCCGCTCCGCAGACCGTCCCGCATGGAAGAAAGACGACCGCCCCACCCGCCCGCCCGCGCACTTTGACGCTGACTCAACCAGTGAAAGCCATCCCGGCGCAGGCCGTTCCTTTACCCCCAAACCCGCATGGAAAAAGCCTGAACGCCCGGCTCGCTCAACCGGCGAGGGATTACGCCCAGCCGCCGGTCGCAGCTTTGATCGCCCGTCTTCTCGTCCAGCCTCACGCCCGGCCTGGAAAAAAGACGACCGCCCAGCAGCTAGGCCGTCGGCGCGCTTTGACGCTGGCTCAACCAGCGAAAGCCGTCCCGGCGCAGGCCGTCCCCTCACCGCCAAACCCGCTTGGAAGAAGCCTGACCGCCCAGCGCGACCGGACTACAAGCGCACCTCCGCGCCCCGCCGCGAAGCCCCAGCCCGCGAAGCCCGAGTTTTCGACGAGGACCTTGGCCCGGTGCGTCCGCCCAACCTTCAGATCGAGGAGATCACAGGCCCAGACCGTTCGAGCACAATCCACCCCAGCGCTTCTCGCTCCAGTTACAGCCGCCCCAGCGCGCCCCGGTCGTATTCTGATCGGCCCGACTCTGACCGTCCCCGTCCCAGCCGCTCCGGTTTCGAGAGGCCAGCCTCTTCAACTCGTCCCTTCACCACCAGCAGCGGTAAGCCTCGTGCCGGTGGCGCGCGCCCCAGCAGCAAGCCGTTCAAACCCGGCTTTTCCGGCTCCGGTCCGCGCTCAGGCTCGGATTCCCGCCCCAGCTACGGTCCCAAGCGGCCCTATGGAGCCAAGCCTCCTTCCGGCTCAACCCGCCCCTTCACGCCGCGCACCGAGGGAGCATCCGACTTCCGCCCCACCAACGCCAAGCCGTACCCCAACTCCGCCTCCCGCGCGGAGAGAAAAGCCGGTCCCGCATGGAAGCCAAAATCCGGGGCTCCCGCAGACAGGTCATCGTCCATGGGCTGGAAGCCCAAGACTCGCTACGGCCCCGGAAAGCCCGCCTCCGGCTCGCGCTCCAAGCCCAGGCCCGGCAGCTCCGCGAAACCCAGCCACAGAGTCAAATCCGTGGGGTGGAAGCCCGGCGGAAAAAAGCGCAGCTAAAATCTCGCGCCACTCCTGTTGTCAGGGGTGGCGCTGCTTTTTGCTCAATGCTGCCCCGCCACAAATCCAGCTTGCCCGCCCACTCACGCATCGGCTACCCTCGTAGCCATGATTTCCATGCGCCGCAATCCGCCCTTCCGCGCTCTCTCCTTCGCCTTCATTCTTTCCCTTTGCGTGCCTCTTCCCGCCCACGCCCAGCAGATGCCCCCGCCCGCGCCGATTCCTGATCTCCCCGCGCTGCGGCCGCCGGAATCAATCCCCATGGAGGACCCGGCCACCTTTCCCGAGGTCAAAATGGACTTCCCCATCGCCGCCGGCCCCTTCGAGCCCACTTGGGACTCCATCGCCAAAAATTATCCCGGAGGCCCCGCCTGGCTGCGCGAGGCCAAGTTCGGCATCTGGGTCCACTTCGGTCCCCAGGCTGCCGGCCAAAGCGGCGACTGGTACGCGCGCAGACTCTATCAGCCGGGATCACCGGCCTACGACAACCACATCCGCGACTTCGGCCATCCCTCGGAGTCCGGCTACATGGACGTGCTGCGCACCTGGAACCCCACCAAACTCAACCCCGCCAAACTCGTCAAAATCTATCACGACGCCGGCGCGCGTTTCCTCATCGTGCAGGGCGTCCATCACGACAACTTCGACAATTGGAACTCCACCTATCAGCCCTGGAACTCGGTGAACATGGGACCGAAGCGCGATCTCATCGGCGAGTGGTCCAAAGCCGCTCATGCCTCCGGAATGCGCTACGGCGTGGCCTTCCATCACGAGTACACCTGGTGGTGGTATCAGCCCGCCTTCACCAGCGACACCACCGGCCCCAAAGCCGGAGTGCCCTATGACGCCGCCCGCCTCACCCTCGCCGACGGCAAGGGAAAATGGTGGGAAGGCTATGATCCGCGCCTGCTCTATGGCGTCAATCTCCTCGCCTACAAAAGCATTGTCACCGGAGTAAAGTTTCGTCCCGAGCAGGGCATCTTTCAGGAGCATCTCGACTACGCTCACTGGTACGCCACGCGCTGGGCCCTGCGCATCATGGATGTCATCAACAAGTACGATCCCGACTTCATCTACACCGACGGCGACTCCACCCAGCCCTTCAGCGGCTACAAATCCGGCACCGGCTACAAGAGCGACGCCATGCAGCGCGTCATCGCCGATTACTACAATCACACGCTTTCGACGCGCGGAAAGGTGGACACCTTCAGCATCGTCAAGTTCCATGGAAACATAAACGGCATCGTCAACACCGTCGAAAGCCGCATCCCAAAAGCCATTAAGACCGATCAGCCGTGGATCGGCGAGCATGCGCTGGGCGACTGGTTTTACCGCCCAGACTTCGTCTACAGCGCACGCTCGCTCATCCTTTATATGTTGGAGATCGTCTCCCGCGACGGCAGCTACGCCGTCAACATTCCGCTCCGCCCCGACGGATCGCTTGACCCCGCTTGTCTGCAAACGCTCCAGCAGGTCGGCGCATGGATGAAGATCAACGGCGAAGGAATCTATGGCAGCAAGGCGTGGGTCAAGCTCGGCGAAGGGACCACCGAAGCCGACGGCAACCTCCGCACGCTGCCCGGCGGCGCGCTCCGCCAGCCGCAGGCAGACTTCCAATACGGTCCCACCGACTTCCGCTTCACCGTCGGCAAAGACGGAGCCCTCTACGCCTTCGCGATAGCCGTGCCCAAACCCGGCTCCCAAGTCACCATCGTCTCGCTCGGCTCGAGCGCCGGCCTGCTCTCCGCGCCCATCCGTTCCGTCACGTTGCTGGGCAGTCGCAAAAAGCTTGTCTGGAGCCAGAAGCCCGAAGGCCTGGTCATCACCTGCCCCAGCCACATGCCATCCGAGATAGCCGTGGCCTTCAAAATTCAATAGCAATGCGCCATCATTCGCACAGGTAAATGAAAATTCGCCCTATATCACTGACATTATCACCATTTGGTGGTAATATGAAAAGAACGGGGGTTTGTGAGAGCATCCATGGCGCTCGGCGACGATTCAGTCCAAAAGGCTCAGGAGTTTACGCGTGTGACCGAGAGAACGGCCATGCTCCGGAAAGCCTTGAAGGCGTTGATTCACCATAAGGCTTAGCTCCGGCTTGCGGCGGTTGGGGGATCAGAGCGGGAGTTAGGGGACATCAAGCGCGTTAGGGCCGACAATCTCTATTATCCTGGCCGACACATCCATCTGGGTTGACCACCAGCGAAGCATTGCATCCGTCTGCAACTTCGCCATCTTTCCCCTCTACACAACTCAATTCAAGATTTACTAAGGAGATCATCATGACCTTGTACTGCGCACGCAGCATGGCGCTATGTCTTCTCGCGGGTATGCTCGCGGGGCTTTCCGGTTGCAAGAGTAGCGGAGTGGAGGCATCTGGGAATGGCTCCGCCGCTGAGATGTCGGGTCAACCAACTTTTAACGCCGTCTATCAGGTGCGGAACCCGCGCATCTGCGCGAAAGTAATGAGCCCGCCAAACGTGGCCCAGGCGACAGCTCTGGTGCAGTGCTCAAGCGAATCCGACACAACGGGGAGTGCTTCGCCCGCGATTTGGCTGGCGACGGATCTGAAGGTCGAAATGGGAGCGCCGCGCAACTACATTCCCGGCACAGACGACCGGCAGAATCTGGACACCAGCGCAAAGATTTATCCGCTTCGCGGTCAGGGCACACGGTGGTCATGCGGGCAGGCTGCAAGCTATCCGGCTGGACAAAACTGCATGAAGTGGCCAGCGGGACCCGGCGGTCAGGGCTCTTGCTGGAAGACTTCGTTCGGTGACTGGAATTGCGGCATGACCATTGGATCAACGAACTGGGTGGCCAAGCAGAAAGGGCCCACAACCTATTGAATCCGAGGCCGATTGATGTGCCCTACCCAGTAGTTCAGTTGCTGATCGCACTGAACTACTGGGAATCCTCGTCAACCTGCCCTGAAACTTCGCTCGGACAGGCCAGAAATGGAATAAAAGAGAACTCTACATCTATCCCGGATACGCTCCCGTAATGTAGCCCTGCAACGCCTTAATGGTCTGCGCCTGGCCGGAGATCACGCATTTCACCAGGTCGCCGATGGAGATTACTCCCACCACCATCTCGTCTTGCAACACCGGCAGATGACGGAAATGCCGCTCGGTCATAATGGTCATGCATTCATCCACGGTCTGCTTCGGGCTCACAAAGACCACCGGGCTGGACATGATCTGCTGGACCTTGGTTTCTTTGGAGAGGTGGTCCTTCAGGTCGCCCTTGCGCGCGTAATCGCGCTCCGACAAGATGCCCACCAGCCGCTGATTGGAGAGCACCAGAAGGGCGCCGACATTGTACTCGGACATGATCTTGATCGCTTCATAGACCGACTGCTCGGGCGCGATCGTCAGGACTCTGTTTTCTTCCTTGTTCTTCAGCACCAATCCAATCGGGTCGGTAATCTTCATCAAAACCTCCTGGCTCCTGGCTGCCGTGCATCCTGATCCGGTTGTAGTCAATATAGCCCATCCGCTGTACGACAGAACAGTGCTCCCTGGGGTCGTGACTTACAATTTCTCCAGAGTACGCATATTTTTCCCGGCCGGAGAATCTTCAAAATGTCCATGAAAACCCTTCGCTTCCTCCCTCTGCTGCTGTTGGTCGCCTCCCTCTCGCTGCACGCAGCCAACAAGCCCAAGCCCGCCGCGCCTGCTCCGGCGGCTGTTGACTCCTACTCCGAGGTGCAACCCATCACGGAGACGCTCGATCTGGCCATGTATCAGCGGATTCGCGACGAGGGGCTGAACCACTCGCACGTGATGGAGTTTGCCACCGCTCTGATGGACGGCATCGGTCCGCGGCTGACCGGCTCGCCCAATTTGGCCAAGGCCAACGCTTGGACCCGCGACACACTGACCAAAATCGGTCTGGAGAACGCGCGCCTGGAGGATTGGGGCGAATTCGGCATGGGCTGGGTGCAGCTGAACACCTGGGCGCGCATGGTCACTCCGGACACGGCGGTGCTGATTGTGCAGGCCACGCCCTGGTCGCCTTCCACCCCCGGCCCGGTCACCGGCGATGTGGTCTTCGTCAACATCCAGACGGAGAAGGACATCGATCAATACAAAGGCAAGCTGGCCGGCAAGGTAGTTTTGCTGGGCGCCATGCGCGAAGTTCCGCCTGTAGACAAGCCGCTCTTTGAGCGTTACACCAATACAGATCTCGACTCCATCGCGGAGTTCCCGGTCAACGCCGGTGTGGGCGGCCTCTCTTCGGAGATGCAGTCGCGCATGAAGGAGCGCCAGGAACGGTCTCGCCTGCTCGAAAAGATTGGCCAGTTCCTCGCCGATGAAAAAGTCGCCGCGGTCATTGCGCCCAGCCGCGACGGCAAGAACGGCGGCGGCTCCGGCGGAACCATCTTCGACGACACCGGCGCAACCCTCGGCCGCTCGCCTTATCTCGCCGAAAAGCGTACCAAGATTCCCGTGGTCGTTGCGGCCATTGAGAGCTACGGACGGCTCTATCGCCTCACCCAGGCTCACGCTCCGGTCAGCGTGGAGATCGACGTGGAAACCAAATTCACCGGCGAGCACGAGCACGGCTACGACACGGTGGCTGAGATTCCCGGCACAGATCCCAAACTCAAGGAGCAGGTTGTCATGGTGGGCGGCCACCTCGATAGCTGGACCGCCGGCACCGGCGCTACGGACAACGGCGCGGGAACCATCGTGGCCATGGAGGCCGTGCGCATCCTGAAAGCGCTGGACGTGAAGCCGCGCCGCACCATCCGCATCGCTCTCTGGACCGGTGAGGAAGAAGGCATCTACGGCTCCAAAGGTTATTGCACCATTCACTTCGGCTCGGCAAAGCTCTCCACCGCGCCCGACCAGTTGCTGCTGCCGGAGTTCATGCGCCGCTCTGCCGGGCCGCTTGAAGTCAAGCCCGAGCAGAAGCTCATCTCCGCCTACTTCAACGTGGACAACGGCACCGGAAAAATTCGCGGCATCTACACGCAGGGCAACGCGGCCATCGCGCCCATCTTCGCCCAGTGGATTGCTCCGCTCAAGGACCTGGGCGTCACCACCATCACCAACCGCAACACCGGCGGCACCGATCATCTGAGCTTTGACGCGGTGGGCATTCCCGGCTTCCAATTTGTCCAGGAGATGTTGGACTACGAATCGCGCACTCACCACTCCAATGAGGATGTTTACGAGCGGCTGCAACCGGCGGACCTGAAGCAGATCGCCACTGTCGAGGCCATCTTCCTTTACAACGCGGCCCAGCGCGACCAGATGCTGCCGCGCAAACCCCTGCCGCAGCCCGATCAGGAAGTAAAGAAGCGCGCGCCCCTTGAGGGAATCTTTCCCGGAGCGGTTCCGCCCGCGGATGCGGAGAAAAAGTAGCACGTGTTTCAAAAACCGGCTTTGTGTCAGGGCACGGCTTCAAATCCTGCCCTGACAGAGTCGCGGCTTCACCCTCGGATATCGATATTTATTCCACGGTAACCGACTTGGCCAGGTTTCTCGGCTGGTCCACGTCGCAGCCGCGCCGCACGGCGATGTAATAAGCCAGCAACTGCAACGGCACAATCTCCACCAGCGGCGAGAGCAGCTCGATGGCCGGAGGAATAGGGATGACGTGCTCCACCAGGCCGCCGATGGTCTTGTCGCCTTCGGTGGCTACGGCAATCACGCGCCCCGACCGCGCGGTCACTTCCTGAATATTCGAGAGCGTCTTCTCGTAGCGCAGCTTCGAAGCGGGATCGGACTCGTCTCTCGTCGCCAGCACCACCACCGGCAGCGTTTCATCGATCAGCGCGTTGGGCCCGTGCTTCATCTCGCCCGCCGGATAGCCCTCGGCGTGAATGTAAGAAATTTCCTTCAGCTTCAGCGCGCCTTCCAGCGCAATAGGGAAGTGAATGCCGCGGCCAAGATAAAGAAAATCCCGCGCCGTAGAAAAATCCTTAGCCAGTTGCTCGCACTGCCCTGAGCAGGAGCGCAGCACCTCTTCAATTTTTCCGGGAATGCGGCTCAGCTCCTCGATCAGCGTCACCGACTGCCCCAGATCGAGCTGCCCGCGAAGCTGCCCCAGCTTCAGCGCCAGCAAAAACAGCGCCGTCAATTGCGCCGTGAAAGCCTTCGTCGATGCCACGCCGATCTCCGGCCCCGCATGTGTGTAAATGGCGCCATGCGCCTCGCGCGCCACCATCGCGTCCACCACGTTGCAGATGGCCACAGTCTTTGAGCCCAGCGTCTTCATCTCGCGTTGCGCGGCCAGCGTGTCCGCCGTCTCGCCGGATTGCGTAATCAGCAGCCCCAGCGCATTGGCGTCGGGAATCGGATTGCGATAGCGATACTCGCTGGCGTAGTCCACATCCACCGGCAGCCGCGCCAGCCGCTCTATCATGTATTTTCCCGTCATCGCGGCGTGCCAGCTTGTCCCGCACGCGGCGATGTTGATGCTGCTTGCCTCGGCCAACTCCTTGTCGCTCAACTTCATCTCGCCCAGAAAAACTTTGCCCGAGTCCAGCGAAACGCGGCCCAGCGTGGTGTCGCGAACCGCCCGCGGCTGCTCCCAGATCTCCTTGAGCATGAAATGCTTGTAGCCGCCCTTTTCCGCCTGAATCGGGTCCCACAGAATCCGCGTAATCTCGCGATGGATGGGCTTGCCGTCAAAGTCGGTCAGCGCCACGCCGGCCAGCGTCAGGATGGCCATGTCCCCATCGGCCAGAAAATAAATGTTGCGCGTGTGATGCAGAATGCCGGGCACGTCGGAGGCCACAAACGACTCGCCCTCGCCCACGCCAATCACTACCGGCGGCCCAAAGCGCGCCACCACAATCTTGTCCGGCTCGGCAGCCGATAGCACGCCCAGCGCAAAGGCTCCCGTAAGCCGCTTCACCGCGAGCCTCACAGCCGCTTCCAGCGAAATCGGTTTGCCGGCCTTCTCGGCTTCCTTCTGAACTTGTTCAATCAGGTGGGCAATAATTTCGGTGTCCGTCTCGGTCACAAACTTGTGCCCCTGCGCGGTCAGCTCACGCTTCAGCTCTAGGTAATTCTCCACAATCCCGTTGTGCACCACCACAATCCGCCCCGTGCAATCCCTGTGCGGGTGGGCGTTCTCTTCCGTGGGCCGCCCATGCGTCGCCCAGCGCGTGTGCCCGATGCCGTATGTGCCATCGATGGGATGCTCGCGCAAAACCTCTTCCAGGTTGGCCAGCTTTCCCGGCGCGCGCCGCACCTCCAGCGTCTTGCTGGTGGGCGAGCCTACGGCGATCCCCGCCGAGTCGTAGCCGCGATATTCCAGCCGTCGTAGCCCTTCAATAATGACCGGAACAACCTTCTTGGGACCAACATAACCGACAATTCCACACATGCAATGATTCTATGCGACAACCTCTGAGGATGCGATAAAGTTCTCTTACAACTCGCTGATTCCAGAGGGAGCAAGGTGGCCCATCTCGCTACAAAAATTGGGTGCCCCAGGTCCGGAATTTCGGACCTGGGAGGGTTACTTATTCACTTGCTGCCACCATCCATTAGCGCAAAATAGAAGCCATCCTGCTGACGAGGGTCAGTAGCGGGGTTTTCTGACCCCTGCCCACTAGCCATAATGACGCATAAATCCCGTGACCCCTATCCATAAATACGCATATATTCCCTGAGCTTTACGCATAATGACGCATATATACCCCCCAATAACCTATCCATATGTACGCATAAGTGTCCGGTCCGTACCCCCACCGATGTGGGTTCCGAGGGAGCGATGGGCCGTCCGGCAACAGGTTAAGTGAAGCAACTTCCGGTATAATTCCTTTGTACGGAGAGATGGCCGAGTGGCTGAAGGCGGCGGTTTGCTAAACCGTTATAGGGGCTAAAACTTCTATCGGGGGTTCGAATCCCCCTCTCTCCGCCACGAATTGTTGTATCCCTTTGAGCCGGTTAATAAATTA